>Ga0326514_10001445_pt1 | contig 15514 bp, 18 predicted proteins | sample 3_2548_0518_D_FD_203653 | JGI IMG/M metagenome (GOLD analysis project Ga0326514, IMG submission 203653) | Bovine rumen microbial communities from UC Davis, California, United States - 3_2548_0518 | ecosystem: Host-associated > Mammals > Digestive system > Stomach > Rumen | place: USA...
CCTTTACTAGTACATTGTACTATTAATAAAGAAGATTTGCAATCCAGTAGAGCCACGAAAGTATTGAATTTACGCTGTTTTCAGAGCTTTGACAGTAGTTACTAGTACAAATGGCTTAAAACTCAGAATAATAAGGAGTAAAATACATGAAAAGTACTGTACCGGAATACAGAAAGAGGCATACTTATGGATTACTTGAACTTATTAAAGAGCCCGCTCTTCCGAAATATGTCGACGGCGGACGTGCGAGAAGTGCTTGATAACGTGCAGCATCGCATTCAATGCTATGATAAGGAAGAGACGATCTTTCTTCAAATGGAAAAGGCCGACCGCGTGGGGATCGTCCTCGATGGACAGGTTCAGGCGCAGAAGACCTTTCCTAACGGAAGTATGGTGAATGTTTCGACGCGTTCTGCCGGTGATCTGATCGGCCCCGCGGCAGTCTTCTCGAAGAATCATCGTTATCCCTGCGATGTGGTCGCATCGATGCCTGCGACGATCATGATGTTTCGCAAGGACGATCTGCTCGCACTGATGCAGCGAGACATTCGGATACTGGAAAATTTTACGACCGAGATCTCCACGGCGACCTACATGCTCCAGCAGCGGATCGAGCTGTTCTCCTATCCGGGCATCGGTCAGAAGGCCGCCTTCTATCTCTTGCTGCAGCTGCAGCAGACAGGCAAAAACGCAGTCCCCATCCCGGGTTCTGTGACAAAGTGGGCACAGCTGATGAATGTATCCCGCCCCTCTCTTCACCGGGAATTGAAGAAGATGGAAGCGAACGGGTATCTGCACTATTCGTCCAGGCAGATCGAGATCCTGGATCCCGACGGTCTGCAGGAGATGCTGAGCGAATAGAAACTCTCCTGACGTTTTAATTTACATAAAATCGGAAAAAATGTTGCTTTTTGCCAATGGTTTTCATATAATGTTTACATCAATAGGAATATCTATTGACGGCGTATCTCAGCCGAATGAGTGAGAAAGTTATAAGTGAGCGTTTCGCAGCTCTGAGTGCGAGCGTAACAAAAGAGCAGGTAGCAATACCTGCTCTCTGTTTTTTGGAGGTGCATATGGCCATAAAAATATATGAGGTCAATGCCGATTACATAGATTATTTATCTCAATTCTCACCGCATCTGTTTCATAATGCCTCACCCGGTCAGCAAAACACACGTAAATATATCGGCATTCTTATCACGGTTCATGGGTGGAATTACTTCGCACCCCTGTCATCATTCAAGAGCAAGCATCAAAAAATGTCCGAGTCTCTCGATTTTCTCAAAATAAAAAATTATGCAGTAATCAATCTCAACAATATGTTTCCCGTCTCGGATTCCCTGGTCTCTCCCGTAAATTTTACCCAAGTCAAAAACACAAAATATCGCCAACTGCTGCAAGCAGAATATCGTGTACTCAAATCAAGGCAGGAGCTGATACGTAAAAACGCACTGTCACTCTATAAAATAAAAACGAGCTCAACATCCCCTACCGCATTGACGAAGCGATGCAACGATTTTCTGCTTCTTGAACAAAAAGCGTTTCTCTATGGCGGACGTAAAAAGAACGACTGCACCGACAGTCGTTCTCAACACATCTAATAATTCTCTTCAGTGTATATCATTTCAGAACCGATCCATGTAATCCGCGAACGTCAATTCATCCTCTTTCATGATATGTTCATTGACATCCGTAAACAGACGACCCAGCTTCTCCACCAGTTTTCCGGCACCCGGCACACCGGGCATTTCGCGCAGCGGCGCGAGCGCTTCCTGTAGCTCTGCCATTGCTTTCTCCTGGTCGCGATGTTCACGCGTCAGCTCATCGATGGCGTTCACCAGTTCCAGTGTCGGGCGCTCGTTCACCCAGATCAGCGGAAAAACGACCTGTTCTTCCTTTCCGAAGTGATCGGACAGATCCTTCTTCATCTTCCTGAAGATCTCCATTGCGCGGGCAATTGCTTTTCCCTCATCTGGGTCGAGCATTTCCTTTGACAATGTCTCAAAATCCCCGTTGACCTCATCCATCAGCGCCTTCTCGGTCTGATGGTGCGTCTCCTCGATCGCGTTCAGTTTCTCCTGCATCGTCAATTTGCGAAACGCGTCATATTGTGCATGAATATCCGGCACGATCCCTCTTCTGAGATCGGCCAGACTGATTACCTGTCTGATCACGCCAGTTCCTCTTTCCGCTATTTGTCCGTTCGACTGCTTTGTCGGCAGATTTCCCCGGCTTACCCGAAGAGTTCCCCGGCTTATCCGAAGAGTTCCGCAGCTTATCCGAAGAGTTCCGCAGCCTTCTCCAGTTCATCGCGGATCTGAATGTGCTGCGGGCATGCATCCTCACAGGCTCCGCAATGAATGCAGTCACCGGCAGATTTTCTGCCGTGTCCGCCGACCAGCCAGCTTTCCTGGTGCTTTGCGGCATCCAGATCACCGTACAGGGTGTACATGTTTTTCGCCGTGAAGGTCCCGGAAATACCGATCTCCATCGGACAGACTTTTGCGCAGTAATTGCAGGTCGTGCAGGGGATCAACGGAATCTTCGTAAGCTCCACGCGCGCCTTTTCGATCGTTTCCCGTTCCTTCGCGTCAAGTCCGGCAAAATCCTTCATAAAGGACAGGTTATCATCCATCTGCTCGAGAGAGCTCATGCCCGACAGAACGACCAGTACGCCCTCCAGATCGGCAGCGAAGCGGATGCCCCAGGATGCTACGGATACGTCAGGCTCTTCCGCCTTCAGGATCTCCGCAACCTTCTCCGGCGGATTTGCCAGGAGACCGCCCTTCAGCGGCTCCATGATTACGACCGGTTTTCCGTGCTTTCTCGCAACTTCGTAGACACCGCGTGACTGGATCGCCGGATTCTCCCAGTCCGCATAGTTGATCTGCAGCTGTACGAATTCCGCGTCCGGATGCGCCGTGAGGATCTCATCCAGCTCTTCCGGTGTCGAATGGAAGGAAAAACCATAATGTTTGATCTTGCCCTGCTCCTTCATCTCGCGAACGAAATCCCACAGGTCAAAATCTTCAAAGTAATGTGTGCGCATCTCTCCCAGATTGTGGAGCAGATAGGTATCGAAATATCCGGCTCCCGTCTGTGCCAGCGATGTCTCGAACTGCGCGATCGCGTCTTCTCTTGTCTTACAGTTGATCCATGCGGCATTCTTGGTTGCCAGCTGGAAGCTCTCTCTCGGATAGCGCTCAACAAGCGCCTGGCGGATCGCGTCCTCCGATCCCGGGTAAGCCCAGGCGGTATCAAAGTAAGTAAAGCCGGCATCCATAAAATGATCGACCATCACCTTTACCTGCTCGATATCGATCGCTCCGTCCTTCTGCGGCAATCTCATCAATCCAAATCCCAGTTTCTTGATTTCTTTCTCAAAAAGCATTTCTGACTCCTTTCCCACTCGTTCTGTGTTATCCGTGTTATACCTGTTATTTATAGGATCTCTCGAAGATTCCCGCGATGTCCTCATCGGTCGCGTCATACGGATTCGCCGCGTACAGGCCTCCCATCGTCTCTCTTGCGTTGATGGCGAGCGTCATGCACTCCGATTTGTCGAAGCCGTAGTCGCTCATCTTCAGATCGTCTACGCCGCAGTCCTTCTGCAGCTTCAGCAGAGCATCCAGGAAATCGTACGGACTCTCGGCATTCTCCACGCCCATCGCCTTTGCCATCTTGATGAAGCGATCGTCGCAGACGTGTTTATCAATGAAAAACTTTGCAAACTCGTACGAGATGATGATCAGTCCGGCGCCGTGCTGCAGATTTCTGTGGTAAGCGCTCATCGCGTGCTCCATGGAATGCTGCGCCGTTGTGCTGGTCAGCTGCATGGTGATACCTGCCATCGTAGATCCGTATGCCACATGCTCTCTCGCTTCCAGGTCGCTGCCGTTCTTTACGGCGATCGGCAGATACTTGGAAATATTCTCGATCGCGGACAGAGCGATCGCCTCGGACATTACATTCAGGGAAGTACTCATCATCACTTCGGTGTTGTGGAAGAGCGCGTCAAATCCCTGAAAAGCCGTGTATTTCGGCGGAACCGTTGTCATATAGGTCGGGTCAACAACCGCGATCACGGGCTTCAGGAGTTTGGAATTGCCGAAACCGATCTTCTCGTGCTCCTGCTCGTTGCAGATTACGCCCCACTCGTTCATCTCGGAGCCGGTTCCGGAGGAGGTCGCGATCGTTACGATCGGAAGCGGCTTGTTCTGAATCGGCCGGCCTTTTCCCGTTCCGCCAAAAACGTAGTCCCAGAGTCTTCCCGGGTTGGTCGCCATGGTTGCAACCGCCACGGAAGAATCAAGGACAGCGCCGCCGCCCAGAGCCACGATGAAGTCACAGCCGTTTTCCTTTGCAAAAGCGCCGCCTTCTTCTACCACTTCCATCAGCGGGTTCTCCATGATCTTGGCAAACTCCACATACTCCACTCCTGCGAGTTTGAGCTGCTCCACGGTCTTATCGTAGGAGCCGTTTTTGTGTACGGACTGGCCGGCGGACAAAAGCAGCAGGGCCTTCCTGCCCGGCAGATCCTCCCGATGCAGCTGATCCAGCTTGCCGACTCCGAATAAAAGCTTGGTCGGGTTATTAAATACAAAATTCATCATATCAGACATGTCATTATCTCCTTAATGTTCCTTCATCCCGCAAATTGCGGCTTTTCGCTGCGGCAATGCAAATTTCTTATTTCCTGTCGATTATACCATTTCTGTATCATTCATTCTATAGGAAACATATCTGGGACAGAGCGAACCTATCATATGCAGCGGTTGGAGAATGTCTCTCTTATGCAGGCTTTTTTGCGGAAGAGAACTTCTGCCGGGAAATTACCCTGCGGACTCCGGTGCGTACTTCATGATCTCATCAATGTACATCTGTTCCAGCTCGCTCAGTACATGACCGCGGACGATCACATACCCGATGCGCATTGTCCGCTCGGAGTCGAGCGGGACCGAAATGATCTCGCTGCCATGCAGATATCTGGGAAAAATGCCGCTCGAGATCGTGTATGCGTCAGAGCCCAGGAGCAGACGGACGATCGCGCCTCGGTCATTGATCCGGATCTCTTTATCCGAAGGCAGCGTACTGAACATTTCCTCCGCATAATAGGGCGCTTCGTAACTGCCCTGAACGAAGTTGATCCTCGGATACTCCTTCAGATCCTCCAACGACACCTTCGTCTCCTGTGCCAGCGGATGTTCTCTTCGAACCAGCAGATGGAGCTTCGCCTCAAACAACTGCGTAAATGCCAGATCATATTCATCCATCACCTTCCGCAGTGAATCCTCATTTTCATCCGACAGGTAGATTACACCGATGTTTGAGAGACGGTTGCTGACATCCTCCAGAATACGATGTGTACCGGTCTCATTGAAATAAAAATCGTATTTCCCGCCTTCGAACTTCTTCGTCAGCTCAACAAAAGCATTCTCTGCGAACGTATAATGCTGTGTCGACACACCGAACACGATCTGGCCCTGCTTCTCATTGACAAATCGATTCTCCAGCAGCTGCATCTGCGTGATGACTGCCCGCGCGTAACCGGCAAATTCCTTGCCCCGCTTTGTGAGCTGAACGCCGCTGCGGCTGCGGATGAAGATCTCCTCACCGATCTCTGCCTCCACATCCTTGATAGCGCTTGACAGACTCGGCTGCGATACATGCAGACGCTTCGCCGCTTCCGTGATCGAGCCTGTCTCGATCGTTGCAATGATGTATCTTAATTGAAGAATCGTCATCTCAATCTTTCCCCCGTCCTGATATCAACTCGATGTTCTTGCAGTGATCTCAAGTGCGCCACTTTTTTTTCATAGCCGGATGCGCTGTAAATTTTACCCGCGATTACCTCCCCTTATACTGAGGATATCTTCCATAGGTGATGTGCGCTTGCAGAGCATCAGCCGCCGAACAGGTCCGCGGTCTTAACCATTCTTGCGGCAACTTCCACACCGAACGGGCAGCGTGTCTCGCAGCCCTTGCAGCCGATACAGTCGGCGGCGGTGTGCTCAAGTGCCTTGTAGTGCGACGCAACACTCTCCGGAACGGTCGGCTGCTGCACGGCCAGGTCGTAGAACTTGTTGACCATCGCGATATCGATATTCACCGGACACGGCTTGCAGTGACCGCAATAAGTGCACTGTCCGGAATACGAATGAAGCGGTGCGTTCGCGATCACGGAGGCGTAATCCTTCTCGTCCTCCGTAGCCGTCTCATAGGCAAGCGCGGCATCGATCTGCTCACGGGTATCGTAACCGCAGAGGATCGAGGCAGTGCCCGGGCGGGTCAGCGCATAATGGATCAGCTGGATCGGCGTAAACGCAGTACCGAAGGGAGACGTTTTTGCATCGAAAAGTCTGCCGCCGAAGAAGCCCTTCATGACGGTGATGCCGACTTCCTTCTCCTCGCAGAGCCGGTACAGTTCCTGACGTTCCTGATCGATGCCGGAAAAATCGCCATCGTATCCTTCGAACATGGACATCAGATCATCCGTCGCCGGACGCATATCGAACGCCGGGTTGATCGAGAAGAGGATCATCTCGATGAAACCGGTCTCTACGGCGCGCTTTGCCATGACCGGATTGTGTGTGGACATGCCGATGTGGCGAATCACACCGCTCTCATGCAGCTCATGCACATACTTGATGAAATCCGTGTTCATCACCAGATTCCAGTCCTCCTCGGAATCCACATAGTGGATCATGCCGAGATCAACGTAATCCGTCTGCAGCCGCGTCAGCAGATCCTCGAACGCAGGCTTCACGAACTTCATATCACGCGTGCGCACATACTGCCCGTTCTGCCAGGTCGAGCCGATGTGTCCCTGCACATACCACTTGTCACGATTCGGTTTGATCGCTTTGCCGATAATGTCTCTCGACTTCGGGTCTGCCATCCAGCAGTCGATGATATTGACGCCCTGCTCGCCCGCATAGCGAACCAGGTCGATCGAATGCTCCTCGTCATGCCGCTCCAGCCACTCGCCGCCAAAGCCGATCTCACTGACCATCAAGCCTGTTTTTCCTAATTTCCTGTACTCCATTCAAACCTCCCATTTTTTCACGGCACCGTCACCGGTGCGCCGGCCCTTATCGCTTCATTGCACTATCACCGACACCTGCTCCGTTCGCTTCACGGCATCTGCTCAAATTGTCTCACATCACCATGACCAGCGTGCCAACGCCGATCAGGATGCAGCCGATCAGCGACTTCGTCGTAAACTGCTCATGCAGAAAAACGAATGCCATGACCAGCGTGATGATCACGCTCAGCTTGTCGATCGGCACGACCTTCGATGCATCGCCCATCTGCAGCGCGCGGTAGTAGCAGAGCCATGACGCGCCCGTTGCCAGTCCCGAGAGAATGAGGAAGATCCAGCTCTTCCTGCTGATCTCCGACAGGCCGCTCTGCGCATGCGTGAGAAAAACCATGCCCCACGCCATGACCACAACGACCATCGTGCGGATCGCCGTCGCCAGATTTGAGTTCACACCGTCAATTCCGATCTTCGCCAAAATCGAGGTCAAAGCGGCAAAAACCGCCGAACCGATTGCAAATACCAACCACATAATTTTCCCTCCTATCTTCCTTCCCCAAAGTATGGGACCCCGGAAAAAGCTGCCGCTTCCGGGACGTATGTATCCAAACTTCGTTATCGGTTTCCCCGTATGCCCTTCTGTTCCAGAAATTCTCCGATCTCCCGATAGCGATCCGTCATCGCGCTCTGCGCGGATGCCGGTACCCAGCTGCCTCTATGATGGTGCAGCGTATAGCTCAACTCTGTCCGGTAAATAATCCCCGTATCGAAGCTTTTACCGGTCAGCACCTCGAACGGATAGATCGTGATGTCGTCCACGAACTGGAAGCCGCCGTTCTTTACCAGACCATACTTTTCGATGACCTTTGTAAACCTCACCGGGCAGGTCGACAGATCGAGCGATCCGTCTTCCCGGATAAACGGCCGGCTCTCGTAGCTTTCGCAGATCTCCGTAAAAATAGGGTGGCCCGCTTTCGCCCCCATTCCCGAACCGCACTCGATGCGGTTCAGCGACTCAAAGCTCATGTAAGCGTCATTGTAGACCAGATCATCGATGGGCTGCAGCATCTGCACATCGAGATCCATGTAGATCCCGCCGTACCTTCGCAGCAGATCCGCCCTCGCGTAATCCGACGCAAACGCCCAGTATTTTTTCCCGATCGCCTGCTCGAAAAAAACACAATTCTCCGGTCTGTACGTATCGAGAGTCCAAATCCTTATTTCGTAATCCGGCGCGTACTTCCTCCACGAATCAAGGCACACCTGATACTTCTCAGGAATCCCTCGTCCATCCGAAAACCAGCAGGTGTGGATCACCTTCGGGATCTGAGGAGCCGCGTTTTTCCGAAAATGAGGCGGCGGCTTCGGTGCTTCCAGCATGCACAGGTCCTCATAGAGTGCTTCCAGATAAATCGCGGGGATCGCCTCATAACGCGACAGGACCGGGTCCGCAGCCAGCTGCGCGAGGATCTCCCGATACCGGATGACCGCCACGAGGATCACCGGCCCGTCGGGCAGCAAGCCTCCCGATCTGTCCGCCGTCTTCGACCTATCCGAAACCCTGTCCACCGGCCTATCCGCTGCTCTTCCCGAGACCCATGCCACCAGATCCGCCTTCCTGATCCGTTCATATTTCCTGTCGTCCGGAAAAACGACTTTCTCTCCGGCGTTCTCGACAAAGCCCCTCACGTTCCCGATCAGGCCGCTCTCGCACAGAAACGGATAGGTCAGATTCCGAAAATGCTTGCCGCTGCCCCAGCAGATAATATCCTTCTTCTTTAATTCTTCAAATAAAGCAGCAATAGACGTACTCATTCGATGCCCCTGATTCTATTTTCCACTTTTCACATCCTGTCAATTCTGCGTCTCCAGCGCCGCGAGAAACATTTCATAGGCATCGTCCTCGTACATCAGCAAAGGCGAATTCTCGCCGCCTCCGTTGGTACTTCTTCTCATGGCCGCGTACGAAGCCTCTCCGTACTCCAGCACGTCCATTTCATAGAGTGGAAGTCCCAGTTCTGTACTGATCCGGCAAAAATCCGCAAGCGGCGTACGCGATTTTCTGGTTCGCAGGATCTTTGCTTTCAAGTCAGGATCGGACTTTGCCGCCTCCATCAATTTTTCCAACGTATCCGCTACATCCATACAGATGACCTCCCGCTCTTTGGGTTATTTCCTCTCATCCGAAATATGTTCCGAAGTATTCTTCGATCTCCTTCATCCTGCTCATCTGATCGGCAGAGAATGGACAGCGACTGTTGCAGTGTCCGCATTGCAGACAGTCGGATGCGTTCATTTCCAGCGTCCGATAATGCTCCGCTGCCAGCACATCACCGAGCTGCGCCAGATCGATGTAGTTGATTCCCTGATCAAGTGCATAAGTAACGGTCTCTGCCACGTTTTCCGCCGAATTCTCGCCGACCACCGACGTGCCCATGCCGATCACACTGATTTTCTCGCCGCCATGCGGCAATGTCCTGTATTCCATATATCCTGATCCTACTCTCCTGCTGTTCAACAGTTGCTTCTCAATCGAAAATAACTTTCTTCCGGAAATTTTCTTCACCCAGATACGACAAGTAGAACCGTTCGTACAGATCTCTGACCTCTGCTGCAGTATGCTCCCTGCCGAGCGGAATCTCCAGAAGCCGGTACGGCACGTGGAATGTAGTAACCTTCACCCCACTGTCCACTACGCCATTTCTGAGATAAAAGTTCAGCCGCCTGTCCTGAAGGGCCTTCTCCTCACCGTCTGCCTTATCCGGATCCTCGACCTCCAGGATCAGGCCGGACATATCCCTGCTGCGCTCCCTCAATGTCGGAAGGATCTCCGAGCCGATTCCACCATTGCGCTTTTCCGGCACGGTGGCGAAATAATCGAGCAGGTAGTTATTATCGTGCTTTTGCAGAAATGTATAGCCGACAAAATCACCATTCTCGAAGTAGCCCAGCGGATCATACAGCCCGGCATCCATCATGTCCAGCAGCAGTTTCAGCGGCTTTCTCTCATTTTCGACAAAGTCTCTGACCATGTGTTCCTCGTAGACGCCGCATACTTCCGTTTTTGTTAAAATCCTTACTTCCATTCACAATTCCTTGCCGATCATACGTAGAACTCCGGTCTCCTGTGCTGCGTGTACGTCTTCCCGTCCCGGATCGCCCGCGACGCGGCAGGGTCGATTTCTGCATAGACGATCCGCTCTCTGTCATCCGCCTTGCACAGGGTCTCGCCGTTGGCATCGATCAACATCGATTCCCCGGAAAAAGCCATCTCTCCTTCCGTTCCCACGCGGTTGCACATGGCGATCGCCACGCTGTTCTGAAAGGCCTGGATCTTCATCTCCCACTCGAATTTCTCCGACGGTTCCGCCTTTGTATTCACTGTCGGCACCAGGATCAGATCCGCCCCCATCAGGGCCTCTGTCCGTATGCTCTCCGGATAATGCCGGTCATAGCATACGACGATGCCGATCTTTCCGAACGGTGTGTCAAAAACCTTGAACCCGTCATCCGCGGGCGTGTAATAATCCGCCTCATAAAACTGCGGCGCTCTCGCGATATGGACCATCTTCTGCGCGCCGATGATCTCGCCCGTTTCGGAGATCATGAGGCTGGCGTCGTACGTTTTTCCCGCTTCTGCCAGATAATAATTGGGCACCGCCATGATCTGATGCCGGCGACAGGCCTCGCAGACAGCCTGCACATACGGCGAATCGACGGTCAGACTGTACCCTCTCGCGTCGCCGCAGGGATACTGCGGGAAAAACTCCGTCAACATCACCTCGGGAAACAGGATCAGATCCGCGCCGCTTGCGGCAGCACTCTCGATCGCCTTTATGCAATTCTCCAGATTTGCATCCATGCTTCCCTTATTCGGAAGCTGTGCCATAGCTAATTTCATGCCTGCATCCCTTTCAAGTTCTATATCTCGTTCGTTCACAATCGCGCATTGAAGCGATCACGACTCGTCCCGATCACATGTCGAAGCAATCACGGCTGATTTCGATCACACGTCGAAGCGCTCACGGCTCACTACAGGAGGAAGAAGATGACAGCAACACCGACTACGACCAGTGTCACGATGATCCCCATAATAAGCACCCATTTTTTTGCAAAGCTGCCGCCTTCGGCAAATCGGAACTCTACCGGATTATTGGGATTTACCAGGATCTCAAATTGCTTTCCCAGAGGATAGAAATCCCTGCCGCCTCCGAGAGAACTGCGCTGCCGAAATATCTGTCCATTCATAGTGAATTCAAGGATGGGGAAATATGCGCTGCTTCCATAGGAAAATCGATCGGACCGATCATGCTGGTTCGCATATTGCGTTTTCTCATAATTTCCGCCAACGACCGTACCGATCGTGCGGTAGGTGCAGTTGTTTTTCTCTCTTTTATCCAGAAATATGAAAAAAGCTCCCATCGCCGCAAACCCAATTACAAGAGTTACAAGTACAAAGATGACAAACATGATGATTCACCTCACATGAACGATTCCGTATTTTCCGATCTTATCAGCGTCCTCTGCCTTTTTGAAGCCCAGGTTCTTACTAATCATAAAACACCGTGGGGAAATTGTCTAATCTCCATTCCTTATTTACGGTCCCCTTGACCAGCCGGAAAATTCCTTCCCCAGACATTACCAGGAATGAACTACCAGCCAAATGATCAGCGGTACGGCGATGACGAGAACAAGGATCCATGCGATCACAAATGCCTTGATGATAAATTTAAACCAGTGCTGCGCATCCGCCTGAGGCGAACCAATGACTCTCAGCCCCATCAGAAGAACCCAGATTCCAATCGCCAGAATGGGCAGCGTCGCCAGGTACCCAAGCCGCATCATCGGTTCAAAACTGAAGAGGGCCGTAAGGATCAAACCGACGATCGACATCATTAAACCAACGATCGTAAACAGCTTTGCACTCGGATCATCTCTATCAAGTTTAACAAAGTGGAAGCCTCCATCCACCTGATAACCGTTGTCACGCAAAAACTCCTCAACCACATCGTGCATTGTGGCAGTATCCTGACGCCGAATGCCGTCACTGCCAAAACGGAAGTTCATCTCCGCTCCAACGAGCCCCTTGTTTCCTCCAACTCCGGAACTGCTGTCAGAATCCATTCTTACATAGGTGCCGTTGTCGTTGAGCTTGTAGGAACTTCTTTTATTCACATGGCGATGATGGATGTCCGTATCGGCCCGATAGTCGAAATACACAATGATCGTGTCATTTTCGATCCGGATTGAAAACGGATATGCTCCATTCCCGAATTTCATCCACGCTGTTCTCAAAACCTCTTCTTTGGGTGTAAACATACTCCCCCCCCTTATCTGCCATATCGTTTCAATATTTTCCTAAATATCAGGCATCAAAAAGCGCATTATTTCACAGTAGGAATTTTCCAGTGAAAAACGGCTGTTTGTTCAGGCGTTGGTGAATTCTCATCCTTCGACTCCGTAAATCAAATTTTCGAAGTTTTTCAATCTCACCCTGCGAATCAATATTTTCCCTGATCCTATCAAGTACATCATTTGTAAACCGTGCTTTACAAATAGGACATGTTGTGCTGCTCAAAGGTCATAACGACTCCCAGCACAACACTGCCAATAGCAAAAATGCTGACTATACCAACCAGAATGACCATCCCATCTCTCCTTTGCAATAAATCGAAAGCCGTCATCATTAAATTATAAAGGGAAACAAGTAAAATGGCTTGAACTGTAATGGACCTTCTTTTCCAACATCCTTCTGCGATAAAAGAAATATGGAACCTACGTTTTTGGAGAACTTCCTGGCAAATTCATTAATGGATTCATGTCTCCCTGTACCTGATGATTTAATCTCAAATGCATCTACCTTGCTTCCATTTGCAAGAAGGAAATCCACCTCATAGTAATGGGTGCTTCCTTCTTTTTCCCATGTATGATAAAACAATTCCCTGCCGGATGCCGCGATCATTTGCGCAATTAGATTTTCATATAAAAAGCCAAGATTTGCCGGTAGCTTGTCTGAAAGCAATTTTGTATAAATGGTATTTTCTGTAATTGGTCTGTCAATAAACATTAACGTGACAAATAATCCTGTGTCTGATAGATAGAGCTTATAGCTGTCCAGATCTTTTGTATCTGCCAGGCTCACTCTTGGATTTGTTGAATTATAGCATGGTAAAACTGTCCTTGAATCAATCAGCTCAAAAAGGAGCTCTTTTGCCTTTGAAACTGTTTTTTTCCCGGTTGCCGTTGTAATCCTATATTTTCTGGCATCCTTTGCAAGCTGTGCAGGAATAGAATGGTACATAGAGGATAGCCTTCCTCCAGAGTCTATTTTTCTGAAATCGTCCTCATACAATGAAATAATCTGCCTCTTCACCTGATCAATTTCGGAAAAGTTTTTCCCGGCAGCATACGCTTCGACCGCTTGCGGCATTCCTCCTACCGCCATGTATACTCTCAGGTCTCTCATAAGTTTTCGGTTTGTTGCCTGTCCAATTGCAGTGCCGGATGCATAGACCTGCCCTAATATTGAATAATTCTGCCCGGTCGCCTGGCAGAATTCTTCGTAGTCCATCGGATAAACCTGCATTTTCATCTCTTCAGAAGGTATCAAAATGTCTTTGACATTCTTTTTTATTGAAATCAATGAACCTGTTTCCAGATAATGATATCTTCCATCCAACACCAGATGCTTTATCGCTTGTCTGGCCTTCGGAAAAAGCTGCACTTCGTCGAATATGATCAGAGAATCTCTCTCATACAGAGTCACGCCCGTCTCTGCCTGGATTCTCAGGAAAAACATATTCAAATTTCCAATATCGTCAAAACATGCCTTAATATTGTCTGATGCCCTTGAAAAATCTATCAGAACATAGGACTTATACTCATTTCTGGCAAAATTCTCTGCAATGGTCGATTTCCCAACACGCCTTGCCCCTTCAAGCATGATTGCATAATGATCTGCGTATTTTTCTTTCCATTCCAATAATTTTGTATAGGCTTTTCTATAAAAAAACATGCTATAACCTCCTAGATAAGGTTGTTATAGCATGCCTCTGTCTTTTCTTCAAGATAATATTTTTTGTTTTAGTGCATTTCTTCAAGATTTCTAATGCAAATTTATGGATATTCTTCACGATTTCATAGCGGTCGAAATAAAAACGGGTGAATAGCAAACTGAGCTTCCGGTTTGCAAAAGTTAGTTCTGGTTTGAAAGTTTTTGCAACAAACACTTCCGGAATCGCACCTTGTATAATGGTACCGTAATTTAAGACACTTTTTCGACGTCATGATAATGAATCTGATATACTACATTTATCAATGAAAGGAATCATTATCATGTCCCGAACAAAGCGAAATTTCTCAGCTAAATTCAAATCCGACTTTGCCACTGCCGGTGGCAAATTTGGCTGGTCACGGTATTCTTCATAAAATTTCTTCATTCTTGAAAGATTTCTTGGAGAAAAACCGGTTACATCCGGGAACTCTGATTTCAAGGAAGCAGATAGTGTATTAATAAAATTGCTTCCATAGGTAGAATTCTCACTTATGCTTTTGCCTATTCTAAAGTACATTGCAATAAGTTGTTGATTTGCATTTCTAAGAATTTCATTTCTTGTGTCTACGATATCCCTTTTTATACGTTCTATCAGATTGATAATATCTCTGTTATCAAGTTCGCTCATACTTCTTTCCTCCTTGGACGGAACTACCCATGCACTATCTTCAGTGAACTGCACTTCCACAATATTTTTCATTACTGTTTTTAGTTCAAAGCGACGCTGACCTGAAAAAACTTCGAATACACCTGGTATGAAACTATAACGGCAATTTGTATTCCTGTAAGTTTTTATCTTTGCAGAATGTCATTTCTAACAATTCTGCCGCAATCTCTTTGCTCTCAACACGCATAATATTATCTTCGGCATCGTCCTTTGAAAGCAGGTTCATGCTTCCGTACCAGACAACTTCATTATCAATGACAGCGTAATGTTCGCAATGCTCTTCCATCAGTTCAATATGGAATCCGGCATTTCGCAGGGCTTCCATCAACTCAATGCGATGCTCTTCACGCCCGTACTTATACGCATCCGGATGCCATGTAACAATTGTAACTTTAACACCGGTTTCCTGTCGTTCCTTCAGAAGATTTATCATTCGGAAAACTTTATTTTTCCCGAGTGTAGGACTGGAGATTACTATGTCTGCGTTTGCAGCACGAAGATCCTCTTCATACACCTCAGTATAGGTTTCGGAGTCATAAATGGCATTGGCATTTTGCTTTTCGATCGAATTGCCGGCAAAGATTTTATAGCCGATTCGCTTATACGCTTTTAGACGTTTCGCATACATTCTGTCAAACACCGGAATATGAATATCTACATAATCATATATCTGCACATTTGCTTTGCCTTCGTAGTCTCTGTTGAGACGCCCCGCATATTGTTCGACATTAGGTAATCCGTCGTCAGAATC
>Ga0326514_10001447_pt1 | contig 15510 bp, 14 predicted proteins | sample 3_2548_0518_D_FD_203653 | JGI IMG/M metagenome (GOLD analysis project Ga0326514, IMG submission 203653) | Bovine rumen microbial communities from UC Davis, California, United States - 3_2548_0518 | ecosystem: Host-associated > Mammals > Digestive system > Stomach > Rumen | place: USA...
TCTCCTGGAACACCTCAAAGGGGATTTCCGAATACAGGAGACTTCCCTGAAAGGCATCGATGGAGACATCAAAAAGATCTTTTACGATCTGATAGGATTCTTCTCCCCGATACAGTTTGAATTCAAAACCTTCCTCCTGTTTTTTGCGGAAGATCTCTTCTCCGGATTCAAACAGCACATTGTTTGTATTGATATGCGCGCTTCGATAGGTATACAGCTCGCGGTATCCCATCTGCCGGATAAAGTCGACATAGTACGGGGGATTCTCACAGTCGGGGTAGTACTTCTGGTCATACTGGCTGATGGCCCAGCGGTAGCTCATCCATGTCGTATAATTTACCGGTCCGATCAGATGTTTCTGTCCCAGTTCCCGGGCCCTCTCTTCCACCTGATGCATCAGAGCTGATACCTCATCAAGATCCTCGGAAAACTCAGCAAAACCGAACATGCAGGGGTAGTCGTCCAGTTTATTGTTGATGATCAGGTAACAGGAGGATTTTCCGTTTTCAAAATACTCCTTGTAGTCTGCAAGCTGCAAAATTGCCAGTTCCTTGTTCATGATAATCCTCCTTCGCTTTTCTTCTGCTGAAACAGATCCAGAAGGCGATTTGTGTTGATGAGAAGCTGTTCAATAAAATCTATTTCGATGGACTCGGAGACAATCCTCAGAAGGCTCAGCCGATTCACGACAAACTCTCTGACGCAGAAAAGCAGTCTCTCATGATACTCCGCTTCGCTCAGATCATACGGAGACGACTCCTGAAGCCGGCAGTAATACCGATGGAGGATCTCCCGGATCTCTTCATCCGTTGCTGTCCCACACTCATATATGAGCAGTTCCGCAACATCGTGCTCCGGAATCTGGTAGCAGGCCAGCTCAAAATCGTAAAACAGTACCTCTTCTCCCAGGACGAAAAAGTTTCGAGCCGAAAAGTCGTTATGGGTAAAGGTTTTAAACGCACTGTAGCGCGCCTCTTCTTCATGAATCCTTTCAATAAAGGAATGAAGTTCCCGGACCCGCTCCGCTCCATAGGCACGATGGTTCTCTTCCTCCCGAAGGTCAAACATCATGCGAAGACACGGCCTTGCCTTGTCATAGTCTCTGCTGGTATACCGGTTCAGCTGGAGTTCTGCAGCTTCCGCTTCCCGTCCCATATAGCGGACATGGAACGGAAGAATATGCTCCAGCACTTCCCAAAGATCCGCTGCGGCCGGTTTCCGTACTTCCCAGTCGTAGTATTTAAACAGCAGATTTCTCGTATGGCTCCGACGGTCGGTGAAGCATCCGCAATAATCGATCATGTCTTTTTTCAGAGAAGGATCGATTCCCCGGTATAGGATATCCTCCCTGAGATAGCTTTTGTCATAACCCAGCACTTTCTTGTGCAGAGCCATTTCTTTCATCAGACGGAAGTCTTTTCCGCTGACAAGATTGATGCCGTTTTTTATGACGTTGTTGGACTTGATCTTCATCAGAAGTTCTGAAGAGCTTCCGTCTTCAAACGTCACCTCGATGCGGTAGATCCCGCACCGCTTTAATGCGACCAGATTGTTGATGCTGGAGATCCCCTCCAGCTCTCTTTTTTCCATGCGAAGGATCTTTTTCCCAATGATCCGTTCAATTTGTTTCTCTTCCCTCATGTGTATCTCCTATGCGAGGTTTTTCTTTATATTATTAATAGACGCAATAATACCCCATTTTTTCCTTTTTACCAAATAATTTCAGGGGATACAAGCATTTCCCGGTCTGTATGTCAAAAAACCACAGACAACCATTATTGCTGTCTGTGGTTTGAGCGTGTTTTTATCACCGAATGTTCATCGGAGTAATGGCGAGATACTCTTCCAGCGGAGCATCATTCATAGCCAGCTCAATAATATTGCGGCCGATGGGATTGAGGCCGTTGGTATTGAACGGTGCAATCTGCTCTTTGATGAAGTCCGTCAGAATCTTCGCACCGGCATCATAGCCGTCAAAGCCAACTTTGGACTGAAGCTCCGGACGAAGGAAGGTCCTTCGGATGTGCTGTCCGTCGATCTTCATATCGGCCAGGGAATAGCCGAACAGCGGGCAGCGAGCTTCCACCAGATCCTTCATTCGGACATTTCCCGTTCTTCTTGCAAGATATTCTCTAACCAGCCACTCACCGGCAAAGCCGATATGATAGGCACCGATATACTGGTTGGGGATCAGCACGTTCAGCGTCGCCTGCGTGTTCATCATCTGATGCAGAAGCAGATTGGCCTGTGTGATCTTCTGCCCGGTGGCAAACGGCCAGTAGGATCCCACGCCCTCGGCCTTCAGCCCGCTTCCCGCGTTGGAATCGGCAATGGAGGGATTCTTAAAACCGCGGGGACATACCAGTCTCCAGAGCCATGCCAGAGAAATGGGAACGAACTGAACCATTCCCATGATTCCGTAATTGGGATTTTCCACCGTGGAAGGCGGCATCCGGACACCGAAGGAACGGATATTGACTTCCACCGGCTCATTACCGGGGATGATATTGTCGATCATCTCACGGGGAATGATCACACGGGGATTTGAACAGGGCTTTCCGGTAGACTCCTTTACATGCTCCCAGATAAGGCACGTTGCTCCGGGGACGCCGTCCATGTTGAAGAACTCCAGGGGTTCCGGCGGGTGAATGCTGATCCGCTCATACATGGGGCTGTTTCCGTAGTAATTGTCTCCGTCCATGCGCAAAAACCATCCGTCTTCTGCGTCTGCGATGACCAGATGCCCGGATCCGTTCTGCATGTCTTTATGTGCAAGGACCATATCATCCGCAATGGGATGGATCTTACAGGTCTCACTGATGGTCAGGTAATGTTTTTCTCCGCTGACAGTATGTGTTCCCACCAGGATCTGTCCGTTCTCTTCCTTATGGATCTCTTCCAGCATCTCGCTTTTTCCGCCGCCGGACGCCCCTTCATGCATGAAAACGACTTCGTTCTCATAGGGGGTCTCCAGCATTGCTGCAGAGGCGTGGTTGGTGATCCATCCTTCGTGCTCGCCGATATCCAGAAGCACGGAGAACACACCCTTCTTCGCAGAAGGGCCGGGATACAGGTTATAGGCGAACACCTCGTGCAGATCTTCGCTGCGCTGATGCACTACGACCTGTTTGCCTTCGAAGTGAGTGATACGGAAGGGCGGTGCCACATAGATGATGGCGCGGGGTTTATAATTTTCGCTGATATCATGAATGCCCACAAATCCCTGCATATTGGCAAGAGACAGTGCAAAGAATGCCGCGTTGGACGGACATACCATCAACGAATCATATCCGTAATATTTTCCACCTGCACGGAACGGAAGCAGAATGACACTCTGATCCTTAAACCAGTCCATGGTCTCTTTTCTCAGCTTGGAAAAATCATATCCGAAACGGTCTTTAAAATACGGCTTGTCCGTCGGCAGATCATCGCCGATGCACATGCAGTCGGGATCCCGGCGCCGCATATAGTCTTCCATGAAGTTGACAACGGGACCGTTCTTGCATCTTACGACCTCCGCTTCTTTAAAAACACCTTTTCCGGGAATAGTGTATGTAACATCGAACCGGGAGCTGTGTGTGGGTCCGAAGCACAGTTCCTGCAGCTGTTCTTTGGTTTCCGGATAGCATCGCCACTGGCAGTTTGTCACCGCATCGGTCAGATCCTCCGGCAGAACAAATCGATTGAAATAAGAGTCTATTAACACCGTTTTCACCTTTTCTTTGTGAGATACTGTCGATTTTACCATCGTTTTTGTTCAAGTTCAACGAGTAGTTTGACCGAATTCTGTGACATTCGTCCACATCGTCTTTGTAGCTATTATCCCAGTTTTCTCTTCCTCGCCCTGATTCCGCCTGCTTTTCACAAAAAGGGATCATTTACCTGTGGACGGCTCCGACCTGACGGTATATGTCCCGGCGGTCTCTCATGTCGCTGCGGGAAGACCCTTCCGCAAGACGTCTTCCCGCAGCTGCATGAAAAGAAAAACTGCTTCTGCATCTTTAACCGATACAGAAGCAGCTGCGATTCATGTTGTTCAGATCTTCAGGACCTGGCAGGAGCCGGCACCAAACCGTGCTTCCATGCCTTTTTTGTACTCTTCGAAATACTCGTTGGGCATCAGCGCCTGAACACATCCGGCAAACCCGCCGCCGTGGACACGCCATGCGCCCTTTCCTTCCAGCAGTTTCGCGCTCAGTTCCAGCCCTTCTTCCAGTTTGGTGTCTCCGGTGGCGCTGGTCACGATATTGTTCAGATACTGCTCCGAGGATCTGCCGGACTCATTCATGAGCTTCATATACGTCTCCGCATCCTTCCGGATAAGGGCGTCCCGCATTTTCGGAACACGCTCGTTCTCATCGAAGAAGTGCTTTGCCCGGCGGACCGGACGGTAGGACACATCCCATTCACGGGAGCGGAACTCTGCCGGATCGACCTCGGAAAGCAGGCCTTTGTCAAACAGACTTGCGATATAGGTCATGTCGGAGGGGATCATCGCATAAGACGTTTCCAGGCCGGCGTGACTGCCGCCCGTGTTGGTCAGGCACAGCGTCAGGCCCATCTCATCAAATCGAGTCTCAATGGGGAGAATCTCGTCCGTTGCAAAATCCACATATACACAGGATCCCAGTGAGCTTGCCAGCTGATCCATCAGTCCGCATGGCTTTCCGAAGTGCTGGTTTTCCGCCTGCTGTGCCAGCCGCGCGATCACGATGGGTTCCAGTTTTCCGTCATTGTAGTAGGTGTTGAAAATCTTTCCCATCAGCACCGCAAATGCCGCGGAGGAAGACAATCCCGATCCCGCCGGCAGATTGCTGGTCACAACGGCATCAAAACCGCCGATATCCAGACACAGGTCCTGCATTGCTGCAGCAACTCCGCGGACCAGTGCTCTTGTGGTGCCGAATTCCTCCGGCTTGACTTCCAGATATCTCAGCCGGATCTCGTCTTCTCCAAATCCTTCGGAACGGATCCGAATGACATTGTCATTGTTCTTTGTGCAGTGGGCGGTAAGGCCGGTGTCCACTGCCGCGGCGATTACTCTGCCCTTCTGATGGTCGGTATGGTTTCCTGCCAGCTCTGTGCGGCCGGGAGCAAAGAAAACATCACTCATTTCTTGCCCTTTTTTCCTTTCCTTATACGCTAGAATCTCTCAGTTTCCAACTTGCCTTTATTCTCTCTGAACAAATCATATTACTGCCATAAAATAATGTCAATGAACGGTATTTTACAAATCTTTCTTTCTTTTTAAAGTCTTTTTTTGCAATCTGTCAGCGGTCTGTATGAGTGTCTTCATATTATCTCATTTTTGTCAATGTTTCCCCTCCGTTTTCGTTGCTTTGCATTCCGGCAAAGGATATAATTGATACCATCAAACCTCAAGGAGGCATCCTGATGGATAAAACAAGTAATATTAATTTATCAATGCTGTTTGATTTTTATGAGCTCACCATGGGAAACGGCTATTTCCAGAACAACATGGGAAATGAGATCTCTTATTTTGACGTGTTCTACCGTTCCGTCCCCGACAAGGGCGGCTTCGCCATCGCCGCAGGTCTGGAACAGGTAATCGATTACATAAAGGATCTTCACTTTGAAGAAGAAGACATTGAATATCTTCGCGGCAGGAATCTCTTCTCCGAAGGATTTCTGGAGTATCTGGCCAATTTCAAATTCACCGGAGATATCTGGGCCGTTCCCGAAGGAACTCCCATTTTCCCCATGGAGCCGTTTATGACGGTAAAGGCTCCCACGATCCAGGCGCAGCTGATCGAGACCTATGTCCTGCTCGCCCTGAACCACCAGAGCCTCATCGCCACGAAAGCCAGCCGTATCGTCCGTGCTGCCAAGGGACGTGCCGTAATGGAATTTGGATCCCGTCGTGCACAGGGCATTACCGCCGCCGTGACCGGAGCCCGTGCCGCATACATTGGCGGATGCATCGGCACCGCCTGTGCCGTCTCGGATGAGATCTACGGCGTTCCCGCGCTGGGGACCATGGCGCATTCCTGGGTCCAGATGTTTGACTCCGAATACGAGGCTTTCGTTGCCTACTGCAAATGCTATCCCAACAATGCCACGCTGCTGGTGGACACCTATAATTCTCTGAAATCCGGTGTCCCCAACGCAATTCGTGCATTCAATGAAGTTCTGAAACCGCTGGGCATCACCAAATGCGGAATCCGCTTCGATTCCGGTGATATGACCTACCTTACCGTCAAGGCCCGTAAGATGCTGGATGAGGCCGGTTGGCCGGAATGCAAGATCACCGTCTCCAACTCTCTGGACGAGCGTCTGATTACGGAGCTTCTGAATCAGGGTGCGGCTATCGACAGCTTCGGTGTCGGTGAACGTCTCATCACATCCAGCTCCTCCCCGGTATTCGGCGGTGTATACAAGCTGTGCGCTGTGGAAGACGACAACGGCAATATTGTTCCCAAGATCAAAATCAGCGAAAACACCGCCAAGATCACGAACCCAGGCTTTAAACATACCTACCGTTTCTACGACAAAGAGACCGGCATGGCGGAAGCGGATTATATCTGTCTTCACGATGAGACCGTGGATGACTCTAAGCCCATCACGATCTGCGACCCGGAGGCACGCTGGAAAAAGAAGACCTATGACAGCTATGTTGCCAAGGAACTTCTGGTGCCTATTTTCCAGAACGGTGAACTTGTTTACGAAGTGCCGACGCTCAAGGAGATCCAGACTTACTGCAAAGAGCAGGTGGACAAGCTCTGGCCGGAAGTCAAGCGCTTTGACAACCCGCACAACTACTATGTCGACCTGTCGGAAAATCTGATGGCCCTGAAAGACAAGATGCTCAACGAAAGTTCGGGAAAGGGATCGGATAAATGACAGCCAGGGAGCGGAGAGAACAACTTCTGCAGATCCTTCTGGCTTCCTCTGCCCCGGTAAGTGCCACAAAGCTCGCGTCTCAGTTTGATGTCAGCAGACAGATCATCGTTGGTGACATCGCACTTCTGCGGGCGGCAGGAGAACAGATCATTGCTACGCCGCGCGGCTATACGATGGCACAGAGCCGTCGTACGGCAGGATACCTCGGTTCCGTTGCCTGCGTACACGAGGATCCGGAAGACATGCGCCGGGAACTGAACATTATGGTCGACAACGGCTGTACGGTGGTGGATGTCATTGTGGAACACCCGGTTTACGGACAGATCATCGGATCTCTGGACATTTCTTCCCGCTATGACGTTTCCGTATTCATGGAGAAGATCAGTTCCGAGCAGGCGCAGCCGCTGTCCGCTCTTACCGGTGGGATCCATCTTCATACGCTGTCCTGTGACGGCAAGGAAACCTACGATCGTACCTGCGAAGAATTGAAGCGCGCAGGACTGCTTTTCGACGAGAATAGTTAATCTTTTAATTACGGTTGACAAACCATATCATGCATTCTATATTGAGATACACAGATGTCTTGACACCTGTGTATCTTATTATTTTTGGAGAAAAATCCTATGAGCAAAGTTAAAGCATTCATGAAGCGCAAGGACATTGAGGTCTCCCTGAAGCGCTACGGAATCGATGCGTTGGGCGCCATGGCACAGGGCCTGTTCTGTACCCTGCTGGTCGGCACCATCCTCAACACCCTCGGTTCCCAGTGTCATATCGGATTCCTGAATGCTCCCATCGTCACCATGGGCAGCGGTGATGCTGCCACAACCTATACCATCGGCGGACTTGCATCTGCTATGGTCGGTCCCGGCATGGCCGTTGCCATCGGGTATGCGCTGCACGCGCCGGCAATGGTCCTGTTTTCGCTGATTCCCGTAGGATTTGCCACTAACGCACTGGGCGGCGCAGGCGGACCTCTTTCGGTATATTTCGTCGCACTGATCGCTTCCGAATTTGGCAAAGCAGTATCCAAAGAGACCAAGATCGACATCCTGGTAACCCCCATCGTTACCATCCTTGTCGGCATCGGACTTGCCTATCTGATCGCTGCTCCCATCGGACGCGCGGCAACAGCCATCGGTTACTTCATCATGTGGGCCACCGAACTGCGGCCCTTCCTCATGGGCGTTATCGTCAGCGTGGTTGTCGGCATCGTTCTGACCCTTCCCATCTCCTCTGCTGCCATCTGCGCAGCGTTCTCACTGACCGGTCTTGCCGGCGGCGCTGCCGTGGCCGGTTGCTGTGCCAATATGATCGGCTTTGCCGTCATGTCCTTTAAGGAGAACCGCTGGGGCGGTCTGGTCTCTCAGGGCTTGGGAACCTCCATGCTGCAGATGGGCAACATCGTACGCAATCCGAAGATCTGGATCCCGCCCATCCTCGCTTCTGCCATCACCGGCCCGATCGCCACATGCCTGTTCAAAATGGAAATGAACGGAACTCCTGTCTCCTCCGGTATGGGCACCTGTGGTCTTGTGGGCCCCATCGGTGTATGGACCGGCTGGGTCACTCCCAGTGAAGCCGCCATTGCAAACGGCGCTTCCGCCATCACTCCCAACGCCATGGACTGGATCGGAATGATCCTGATCTGTTTCGTCCTTCCGGCCATTCTCTCCTGGGCTTTCGGCCAGATCGCAAGAAAGATCGGCTGGATCCGCGAAGGAGACCTCACTCTGGAATGAACCACCTATCTTCTGTCTGCCGCAGAGTTCGCTCTGCGGCAGTTTTTTGTTCCGACAAGTTGTACAATCCGGTTCCTTCCGTTGTTGGTCAAAAACAACGGATTGTACATTGACTTTAGCGCGCTAATGTGCTACTCTGCTACTCAAGTAACACAACATCTGAGAGGTGATCTCATGGGTTTACCAGAAACCGAACAGCTCCATATGCTGTTTCAGTCTATCTTGGCACTGAAGAATGAAGAAGAATGCCGTCGCTATTTGGAAGACCTCTGCACCATTAAGGAGGCGCAGGATCTTGCACAGAGACTGGATATCGCACGTCGGCTGGACCGGGGCGATTCCTACAACGAGACGGCGCAGCAGACCGGCGCCAGTTCTGCTACCATCAGCCGTGTGAACCGCTGTCTGGAATATGGCGCTCAGGGTTATGCTCTGATCCTGGACCGTCTGCCAAAACTTGAACCGAAGGAAGAAACAAAGTGAGTATTAATGCTGCCATCAGCGAAGACATGATCCGTTCCCGGCTGAGCCGGCTGTATCGGTCTTACGGCTATCTGCCCTACAAAGTAAATAAGTTTGAAGAATATGACCTGTATGCACAGTACAAGAATTTTCTTGCCTGCAAGCAGATCCTCACATTCAGTGACACCGATGGACGTCTTATGGCTTTAAAACCGGATGTTACGCTGTCGGTGATCAAAAGCGCATCGGATCGCTGCCCTGTGCACAAGGTCTTTTATAACGAGAACGTGTACCGTGTTCCGGAAGACGGCGACGGATTCAGTGAGATCCCGCAGACCGGGCTGGAATGCATCGGCGAGATCGGGCTGTACGAATCTGCCGAAGTGATCATGCTGGCTGCCAAAAGCCTGGAGAGCATCGGACCGTCCTATGTTTTGAATCTGTCCCACATCGGAGTCGTTTCCGGGATCCTGAACCAGGCCGGAATCCGCCAGGAAGATCAGTCTGAATTCTTTGCGGTACTCGGTGCCAAGAACGGTCCCGCGCTGACGGATCTGTGCCGCCGCTTCGATATGGGACCACAGGCCGTTTCAAATCTCACTGCTCTTACGGAGCTGTACGGTCCCACCGAGGACGTTCTTTCCCGGCTCAGTGAACTTTCTCTCCCGGAGGAAAGCCGCCGCGCCGTGGAGGAACTCAAGGAGCTCGATGTCCTTCTCAAGGCGTTCGGTCCCGCCCGCATCCATCTGGATTTTTCCGTTGTGGATGATATTGAATACTACAACGGCATCGTGTTTGCCGGTTTTATCGAAGGACTCTCCTCCAGTGTTCTCTCCGGAGGCAAGTATGATCGTCTGGTATCCCGGATGAACCGTTCCGGCGGAGCGGTGGGATTTGCCGTTTATTTCAACACACTGGAGTCGCTTTGGTCTACCGAAAAGGAATATGATTTCGATATCGTTCTGGTGTGTCCGTCGGAAAGCGATCTTCCCTTTGCGATCCGGGAAGCTTCCCGCTGCATCGAAGCCGGGGAAACCGTCCGCGTACAGCGCTCGGAGCCGAAGGGCTTCACGTTTCGGACGAAATACTATGTAAGAAACGGGGCGGTGGAATCATGACGGAAAAAAAGATGATTAATGTCGCACTTCCCAAGGGCCGCCTGGGCGAGATCGTTTACGGAATGATGGAGCAGGCCGGATATGAATGTCCCGAAGTGCTGAATCCGAAACGTAAACTGACGTTTGAAAACGAAGAGCGGGGCGTCCGGTATTTCTGGGTAAAACCTTCGGATGTTCCCATTTACGTGGAGCGGGGCGCCGCCGATGTCGGTGTCGCCGGCAAGGATATCCTTCTGGAATACTCTCCCCGTGTCTATGAGCTGCTGGATCTCGGCATCGGAAAATGCCGTATGTGTGTAGCCGGTCCCAAAACGTTCCGGGACGATGAGTCCCGCACGCTGAAAGTGGCAACCAAGTTTCCACACATCGCGCGGAGGTATTATGAGTCCAAGGGCCGCGACATCAGCATTATCAAGCTCAACGGTTCTATTGAGATCGCTCCCATCCTCGGTCTTTCCGATGTGATCGTTGATATCGTTGAGACCGGAAAAACATTGAAAGAAAACGGACTGGATGCGCTGGAAACCATCGTTCCCATCAGCGCACGGTTTATTGCAAACAAAGCAAGTTTCCAGTTCAAACATGACGAGATTTCGGCAATGAGCCAGTCTCTATCCGAAATCTGTCAGACCAAGGAGTAACACATGATCAAGATCTATAAATACGGCGATGTTCCCAATGAGACCCTGTTTATCCGCTCTCCCCTGTTCCAGGATGTGGGAGCTGTGGTCACTGAGATCCTGAAGAAGGTTCAGGAGGAAGGGGACGCCGCGCTGAAATACTATACCAAGAAATTTGACGGCGCCGACCTGTCCGATCTGATCGTTTCCAGCGAGGAGATCGAAGAGGCCTTTGCCTCCACCAGCGAGGAATACCGCAAGGTCCTCCAGCAGGCCTACGACAACATCGCCGAATATCACTCTCATCAGATCCGTCCCGGTTTTGTTATGACAAGGGAAAACGGAGTCGTCCTCGGCCAGAAGATCACTCCCATTGAAAAGGTCGGTCTGTATGTTCCCAACGGAACAGCGGCCTATCCTTCCTCCCTGATCATGAACTGTGTTCCTGCCAAACTGGCTGGATGCTCCGAGCTGGTCATCGTCACACCTCCGGACCGCGACGGAAAAGTCAATGCCGCGATCCTGGCCGCCGCCAAGATCTGCAAGGTCGATAAGATCGTGAAAGTCGGCGGTGCGCAGGCCGTCGCAGCACTCGCTTTCGGTACGGAGAGCGTTCCCAAAGTCGACAAGATCGTCGGACCGGGCAATGCCTATGTAGCAGAAGCAAAGAAACAGGTGTTCGGCAAGGTCGCCATCGACACGATTGCCGGACCCAGCGAAGTTCTGATCGTCGCGGACAGGAATAACGATCCCAGAATCCTCGCCGCGGATATGCTGGCACAGGCGGAGCATGATGTGATGGCCACTTCGGTCCTCGTCACCGATTCGGCAGAGCTGGCAGAAAAGGTAGCGCAGGAGCTGGAGGTTCAGCTGTCTGTGCTTCCCCGGGAAAACATCGCCCGGCCGTCAATCGAAAACAACGGAAAAATCGTCATAGTTTCTTCTCTGGAGGAGGCTGTGGAATGTGCCAACGAGATTGCGCCGGAACACCTGGAAATCAGTGTGGACGATCCGTTCTCCTATCTTGGAAAGATCAAGAATGCCGGTTCCATTTTCCTGGGCAAAGACGCCCCGGAGGCGCTGGGCGACTATATGGCCGGTCCGAACCACACCCTTCCCACGACGGGCACGGCACGCTTCGGAAGTCCTCTCTCTGTGGATGATTTCGTAAAAAAATCCCAGTATACCTATTTTTCCCACAGGGCACTGGAGGAGATCAAAGACAGCATCATGCTGTTTGCGGAAGAAGAGGGGTTGCACGGGCATGCCAACAGTATCGATATCCGTTTTCGCGAGGACTGATTTATGAGCCGTTTTTTTGTTTCCAGATACGATGATCTGGAGCCCTATACTCCCGGGGAACAGCCCCGGGACCAGGTCTTTGTCAAACTCAATACGAACGAATCTCCATTTCCTCCTTCCCCCGAGGTGGTAAAAGCCGCTTCGGAGGCGGCAGCGTCTCTTCGTCTTTATTCCGATCCGGATTCCACGGATCTGACAAATGCCGTTGCCGGATACTTCGGGGTCGCACCGGAGGAGGTGCTCATGACCAACGGATCGGATGAGATCCTGAACTTTGCCTTCATGGCCTTTGGCGATGCCTCCTGCGGATTTGCCTTCCCGGATATCACCTATGGTTTCTATGAGGTGATTGCGGATCTTAACGGGATCCCCTGTCGAAAGATCCCTCTGAAGGAAGATTTTACGATCCGGCCGGAAGATTATTTCGGTCTTGGCTGTAATATTGTGATCCCCAACCCCAACGCTCCAACCGGAATACCTCTCACGATCCCGCAGATCCGATCCATCGTGGAATCCAATGCGGATCACATCGTGATCATCGATGAAGCCTATGTGGATTTCGGCGGAGAAAGCTGCGTTTCCCTAATCCGGGACTATGACAACCTGCTTGTGACCCAGACATTCTCAAAATCAAGATCTCTGGCCGGCGGGCGGCTCGGGTTCGGAATCGGCAACCCGGAGCTGATCCGGGACCTCAACACGCTGAAATACTCCTGCAATCCGTACAATGTCAATCGAATGACTTCCGCTGCCGGAATTGCCGCCATTGAGGACGAGGCCTATTTCCGCAAGAACACGGCAGAGATCCAGCGCGTGCGGGAGTACACCCGTGTTCAGCTGGAACAGCGGGGATTTACCGTTCTTCCCTCGGTCTCCAACTTCCTGTTCGTCCGATCAAATTTCGGAACTGCGGAAGATCTGTACGGAGCGCTGAGAGCGCAGGGCGTTCTGGTCCGGTTCTGGAAGACCCCGCGGATTCAGGACTGGTGCCGCATCACCATCGGCACACAGGAACAGATGGACACACTGCTCAAGGCAGTGGATACGATACGAAAGGAGCGCGGACTATGAGAACTGCTTCCGTAGAACGCAATACCGCCGAGACTCAGATCAAACTTACTCTGAATCTGGACGGAAGCGGAAAAAGTGATATCGATTCCGGTGTGGGCTTTCTCGATCATATGCTCACGCTGTTTGCCGCTCACAGCGGCTATGATCTCTCTCTGACGTGTCATGGAGACACGCAGGTGGACGATCACCATACCACCGAAGACATCGGAATCGCCCTTGGCGAAGCATTCCGGCAGGCACTTGGCGAACGGAAAGGCATCATCCGGTACGGAAGCATGTGGCTCCCCATGGACGAAGCCCTGGTCCTCTGTGCCGTGGATATCTCCGGCAGAAGCCACCTGGAATACCGTCTGTGCATTCCCTCACAGAAAGTCGGCACTTTTGACACCGAACTGGTGGAAGAGTTCTATACCGCGTTCGTGAGAAAAGCAGAGCTGACGCTGCATCTGCATCAGTTCGCAGGTAAAAACTCACATCACATTATCGAAGCCTCTTTCAAGGGGTTCGGCCGTGCTCTGGCGCAGGCCACTGCCATTGATGAAAAAAGACCGGATGTTGTTCCGTCTACCAAAGGAGTGCTGTAAATGCTTGCTATCGTAGATTATGGTGTCGGGAATCTGTTTTCCCTTCACAGTTCTTTGAATATGATCGATGTTCCTTCCGTCGTCACCTCGGAGGAGAAAGTCCTTCGGGACGCCGATAAGATCATTCTTCCCGGCGTGGGAGCTTTTGAAGATGCCGCTCGAAAACTCAAAGAAAGCGGTCTGGGCGAGGTCGTCGCAGAGGAAGCCCGGAACGGAAAACCCACGATGGGTATCTGCCTCGGCATGCAGATGCTGTTTGACCGCAGTTTCGAATACGGCACCCATGAGGGACTTGGACTGATCCCGGGAGATGTGGTGGATATGACCCCCCATATTCCGGAGGATCTGAAGGTACCTCACATCGGATGGAACGCATTGAACATGAAGCAGCCGGATCATCCCCTGTTCCGTTATATCAAAGACGGGGATTTCGTCTATTTTGTGCACACCTATTACGCCACACGCTGCGAAGATTATACCCTGGCCACGACGGAATACGGTGCGGATCTGACCGCCTGTGTTGCCCGCGACCAGATCATCGGCTGTCAGTTCCATCCGGAAAAAAGCGGACGGATCGGACTGAATATTCTTCGAGCTTTCTGTGAAATGAGGTGACCGGTCATGCTTTTATTTCCGGCCATCGATATGTTTGACCACAAGGCCGTCCGTCTGTTCAAGGGTGATTACCAGCAGATGACGGTCTACAGCAAAGATCCTCTCTCCGTAGCGAAACGCTTTGAGGATTCCGGTGCAAAATGGGTCCATCTTGTGGACCTGCAGGGAGCCAAAGATGGGACCACACCTCACGCAGACCTTGTCGCCGGCATCACAAAAGAGACCGGTCTTCAGGTCGAGATCGGCGGCGGGATCCGTTCCGAGGAAACGATCCTTCGTTACCTGGACTGCGGCGTCTCCCGTGTAATCCTCGGCACAGCTGCGCTGGGAGATCCTGATTTTCTGCAGAGGGTCGTTGCAAAGTACGGTTCCTCCATCGCAGTGGGTGTGGATTCCCGCGACGGAATGGTCGCAACACACGGATGGACCCAGACCAGCACCGTTCCGGCCGAGGAATTCTGCCGCAGTCTGGATGAGATCGGGGTTTCCACCATTATAGCAACGGACATATCCAAGGACGGAGCCATGCAGGGTCCGAACCTTGATCTTTACAGTCAGCTGAAGAAATCATTTTCCGGCAATATCACGGCTTCCGGCGGTGTCTCCAGTCTGAAGGACCTGACCGCATTGAATGAGCTGGATCTGTACGGCGCGATTCTTGGAAAAGCCTATTACACCGGAGCTGTAGATCTGGAAGAAGCAGTAAAGAAGGTACAACTGTCAATAACCCATGACTGAAGTCACGGGCTTGCACGCACTAGGTGCGAGTTAGTGGGAGAGGTCATAGATACAGGAAACTGTATCTGGATTGACTACCCTAAGATCTGCAAAGGGGCTCGCTGTTGCCAAACAAGGAGACCGTATAGCAGACTACGTTATTTGAGAATGCCCCGTTCGAGGTAAATAGGCACCAGTGGACGTGAGTCCTAATCCACTGCACTGCGGTGTGTGGTTAAACAGTCCTGCGAGGTAGGGACAGTGCCGCACATGGAAAAACCTCATATAACATTGGGTAAGGGCAACTTACATCTTACAGAGATGGGAGGCTTTCATACGTTGTAGCCTCCAAAAACCAAAAGACAAGGAGGATGCTGATTGTGGTTTATGTGCTCAATCCGTTCGGACAGCCGCTTAT
>Ga0326514_10001448_pt1 | contig 15505 bp, 16 predicted proteins | sample 3_2548_0518_D_FD_203653 | JGI IMG/M metagenome (GOLD analysis project Ga0326514, IMG submission 203653) | Bovine rumen microbial communities from UC Davis, California, United States - 3_2548_0518 | ecosystem: Host-associated > Mammals > Digestive system > Stomach > Rumen | place: USA...
CAGCTTTTCCGGAAATGAAACAAAGGAATAAGTCTTGCCGTCCTTGTCTGCCTGGATAACCTTCACGTTGTGGATCACGATCTTCTCATCCAGATATACGTCCCCGGATGCAAGGATCTTATCTGAAAAAATCGGTTTCATATCTGCCCTGATATTCATCTGCCTGCCTCCTTCTTCTCCGCTGCTCCTTTAGCGGAATCATTCTTCTCTGTGCGAACTTCCGCACTGCCTGCTGCCGGATCCGTTTCTATTGACGGCTCCATTTCCGGGATTCCTTCCTTCTTTACTGCCTCCGCGACCTGCTCCGGAGTCACCTCATAGAAATAAGTCCGTCCCTTCATCCCGGACAGAGTACGGTCGATGACCGTGGTCAGCTTCTTCAGCCAGACTGCCCGGTCCCGTTCCTGCTTTGCCCGGATCTGCTTCATCCTGCGGTTTTTTCTGTCCTCCAGTGCCTGCCGCTTTTCCTTGGCCTTGCGGATTTCTTCCTCGATCCGCTTCAGTTCTTCATCCATGCAGGCACCTCCTTACCAGCCCCAGATAAGGTTCATCATGCTGGTGATAAATACCTCTCTGGAATAGATCATCAGTCTTCTGCAGCTTCTTGCCTGCTTCTCTGTAAGTCCGTTCATCCTCCTTCTCCTTTCCTGTCTTCATGAGCGCCTTCCCATGCAAGCATGGGCGACGCGTTGTTGCTTGTCGCCTGCAAAAATGCCACTAGGCCACTTCATAGACCTGATGGCAATAACATCAGCCAATGTAATGTCCGGCAACCTGATCTCTGTTTCCTCAGCGGATGATATTCGGGTCGAGTTCCTGTTCCTTCTCAGGTGTTTTCTCCTTATTCAGTTCCGGTGCTCCTGGGCAGAGAAGAATCTTCCGGTCCGGATCATAGACATGAGCGAAGTCGGAGAGCTGATCTTCCGGGTCGACCTGCATCTCATTGATCGAGCTGACCATATCATCCAGTGCTTCGATCGATGCTCCCAAGGTCTTTGGAAGAGCCATCACCTCATGGATGGAAGACGGCAGAATGAAGAATCCTTCCGGCATCTTCTTTGAGATCTGTTCCATGACATTGGGAATGAAGACTGCTGCCGCGCCATGGACCATGGACTGCGTTGTCAGGACCAGAAGCGGGATCTCATTTGAGAGTTCTCTGCCTTCTTCGTACTCCTCGTCATAATCCTCGTCATAGTCCTCATCGTAATCGTCGCGGTCTTCGTCATAGTCTTCCTGACGATCCGGCTTGGAATCTTCCTCCCACCAGTTGCGCTCCTCATCCTTGCGGTCTGCTACATTCCTGTCATCGGAAGGTTCCCGTGCAGATGAGACAGGCTCGTTGAGCAGGTTCGTGCGCTCAAGCTTTTCCTTCTGTTCCGGTCTCGGTCTCCCAGTCGTCGTAAAGCTCCCAAACACATCAGACATCTTATTGAGAGTCGGCTTGTCATTTTTGAGTGTGTTCTCCACAGCTGTATCAAAAAGCTGTTTCTCACTTACACCGAACAGTTTCATCATGCTGTTCGTTACCAGGATGCTGCCATCCGCCCCGCCCGGGCCGGCAAGGTAGATCCGGTAAGTACAGGCGATATCGCCCATCTCCCTGTGCGGAACAGTCTCCAGAAGCTTTTCATTTCTTGTAAGACCAATCGCGCTGAGGTGGACCTTATCCTTCACAGCCTTCCAGTCACCAAGGTCCTGAAAGTCAGATGTACCAATCGGATTGAGCCGGAGATTCTCAAGAGCGTCGGCACCCTGACGGGCAATGTTCTCCAGCGCACCTCCCATCGTCATGCTGCCGCCCGACACGGACCGGTAGAAATCATTCAGGTAAACAACCGGTCCGATATTGGAGCCCGGCATGGTGAGGGTCAGTCCGACCATATCCCCAAGGTTCACCTTCCGGTTGGTCTGAAGGCGCAGCTTCGCTTCCTGAAACTGAGGCGGCAGATAGTGGACGACATTCCTCTCAACTGCATTGCAAAAGTCTTCGAAATTCATCATCAGATAATCCTCCTTGTAAATGTTCCCCGCGTGCGAAATGCTGCTCCCTGCAGTCTGCTTCGCACGTCAGGGCAAAATAAAAGCCCCGGCGCTCCTGCCGCGGCTTCTTCATAAGGTATGTTCCGGCTGCCGGTCCGCAGCCCGCTCCAGTTCCCTCCAGTCTCTGTCAGGGAATTCCATGACGCCCCGGTCCCTGAGACTGGTGTATGCTCTCTCCCTTGTCCCGATGATCAGGTGGTCCAGCACTTCGATTCCCAGGATCTTTCCGGCGCTGACCATCCGCTCTGTCAGGTCAATGTCCTCCCTGGATGGTTCCAGTTCTCCGCTTGGATGATTATGGATCAACAGGACTGACGAAGCATTCGACAGGATCGAGGACTTGAAAACTTCTCGCGGATGGACAACGGTATAGTTCAGCGTCCCGACACTGCAGATATCCAGGTTGATGACCTGCAGATGACAGGTCATGTTCAGGATCATGAAAACCTCCCGGTCCAGGTCGCCGAATTCTCTTGTGATCAGATTCACTGCTGCCTCTGGCGTAGAGACGGGTGTCGGAGAGACCAGTGTCCGGTCCGGGATCATACGGATACGAACCAGGTCAAGCCCTCTGTTTGTCTCGTCCATCGAAATACACCTCCATCATCACACCGTCCGGCATAGCCCTTACGAGCTCTGTGATAAAAAATGAATCCACACAAGGGATAGGGACTGCATCGGGACTTTCCTCTGAACAGAAATGTCTGGCGGCGGTCTGCATCTTTCCGTTTTTCTTCTCCTCGTCCATCGCTCACCTCTTCATATAAGAAAGCATCACCTGCATGTTTCCGAGAGAAATCTTCGGATCACAGAGTTCTTTCAGACCGGAAAGGGGGATGCCTGCCCTGTCAGCTTCCTGGATCAAGGCAATCTGCTGATCACTGTAGCGGCGGTCACAATAGACCTTCTCAAGAAATTTCTTTCTGCGCCTCTGACCCCAGCCACAGAATCCTGAAGCTGCTTCTCTCTTCCCTGTTCCGGATGTGCGAGCTGGACTCTTATCCGATGTTCCTGACTCGGATACACTGGACGGAATCTGATCCGTTGCTCCTGCTCCGAATGCGTTGGACAGATTCTGATTCGATGCTCCTGCTCCGGAGGTTGCAGCTGCTACATTACCAAGGTCTTCCGCCTCGGATATTCCTACTTCTACTGTCTCTCTGGTAGCACTACCCATTGCCCTGTCCTCTCCAGCATCTCTGCTTCCTTCAGCTGTTTTCTCCTTCATCGCCTGGAGCTGCTGTCTGAGAGATTCATTTTCTTCAGTCAGCTTTTCGACCCGGACATTGAGCTTAAGCACTTTCCTGCCTGAGAGATCAAGCTGAGTTCGGAGCTGATGAATCTCTTCCATACGTTCGTCAGCTTTCTGCTGAGCTTCCAGATAGCTGTCCCGCAGCCTGTTTTTCTCTTTCTCCGCAGCTTCGTTCTCCAGCTTCGAGATCTGCATCCGGTACTGATCCATCCGATCCATCACAGAGCTGGAAAACTCCGTCTGCGAACGGATGAGTTTCTCCTGAGTCTGGTTCTGCGTTTTCACAAGTTCCGTCAGAAGCTGCATGCCCCGGCTGACCATGACGAAGTCCTGCGCCGGTGGTCTCTCCGGATATGCGGTGTCGGTTTTTTCCGAATCAGAAGAATCCTCCCGTTCCGTTTCCGCCGGATCCGATACCTGCATCCCCGGCATTGCCCAAACATCCTCGGCCATGTTTGCTGGATTCGCTGCTTCCGCCTGATCCGGCTTCTGATTCTTCGGCGGACGGCCTCTTCCTCTTTTGACCGGACCGGCAACCTGCTCCTCCAGTTTCCTGTCCTCATCAGAAACAGCTACCTCCGATTTTGCGGAAACCGTAGCCTGTCCACCTTCTTCTGCTTCAATGCTGATCTCTCCAATTTCCTTCTCGTTCATCTGATGACCTCCTCTTTCTCATTCTTGACTTTTTCCTCTGACCTTGCCGGAGCCTCCCTCTCCGGAACCTTCACCCTGTTCTCTGGTTTTCTGCTATTAATGGTTCTGTCTGTATCGTGATTAGAAATGTTCTCCTTCGCCATTTCCATCAGCTGGCGGTCAATTCCGGCAAGGAGACGTTCCCTGCTCTTTAACGTCCGAATCTGCTCTAGGCATCTTGACTTCTGCGCTTCAAGATCTGCCTCATAAGCCATTGCCCGCTCGATCGGCATTGTCCTCTCGATTTCCTTCTCCAGCTGCAGAAGCTCGGACTCCTCTTCCGGGGTACGCCTTGCCTTTTCCTTCAGTTCCTTCCACCTTCGGACATTCCTGCTGATACCACTTCTGTAAATTCTGGTCCTTACAGATGAGAGTTCCGACTGGACGGCTTTCCGCTCAATTCCAGACGCTTCCCATTTCTGCCGTAGCTCCTCCTCCGAACGGATATCTTCCCGGATCAGAAACTGCAGATTATCGGACAGTTCCTCCAGCTGCAGCACAGCGGACCGACTCCCTCTTCTTGCCCTGGGACCGGGTCTTCGGATCAGGCAGGTGTTTCTCCAGCTTCGGTAAAAACTCCGCTGGAAGGGAGTCATCTTCCATTTTCCAGAGCTGTTCTTCTTCAGAAATAGAAGGCGGCGAACCGTCTCCATATCTCCATACCTTCGATAGTCTTCAGGATCGACCGGATGACTTCGCACGAATTCGATTCGCTCCTGGATCTCCTCTTTCGAATATCCTCTGCCGAGTCTGAGGGTTCGTACCGCACGCTCCCTTCCTTCCGGTTTCAAAGACAGATACTTTCCGTCCCGGACAATGTAGCCCAGCGACTGCAGATATTTCAGAAATGATCCATACGAGGGGCTTCGCATGATTGCCTCGTCGATATCATCCCTCATGAGGTCGAACCAGTTGTGGATGTAAGGATGTTCTGCCTGCTGTTTCCCCGTTTCCCAGTTGTCCCTGGTATCTGGACCATCCTGTTTCTCCTTCCGTCTTTCTCTTCTCCGGGTCCATTCGCCATGGTCGACTGATGTCCTTTCCTCACCATATTCAAGCGGCGGCAGTCCGTACTTCTGGCAGACCCGGTCGGAGATCGGCTGGATCCGTTTCTCCCAGTCTCCCTTTGGTGAATGGTACTTGACCCCGTCGTCGACCGCGACCGAGTCAAAGACGATGTGCACGTGCATATGGTTCTTGTCCGTGTGGACCGCATAAGTGAAATAATACCTGCCGCCCATAAGATCCTGAGTAAAGTCCTCCGCAACCAGAGCGGCCGTTTTCGCATCAACCTTGCAGTCAGGTGGAAATGAAATCACGTAGTGAAAACCGGCACTCCCTCCGGGTTTGTTCCAGTAGTCCTTGTTGCGTTTCATGACCGCATAGGCATGGTCCGGACTGCTTCCTGCATTTCCCCCAATCAGGGCCGCCTTGTCCGGATTACAGATATAGCGGAGTGCTGCCTTCAGGCCTCCGGATGGGTCTCCCGACTTTCTCTCCTTAATCCGAAGAAGCTTCGTGACCGCCATACTCGCAAGCCCTCATGATTTCCCGGAAGATCCTGCTGCAGGTCTCTTCCAGCTCCTCCTGCCTCTCCCGGAGATTTCGCATCTCATAGCTGCTGACATATCCAGATGCGTTCGCCACGCGAGCGATCTGATTGATGTTTGTGCCGATCTTCGTGATGCTGTAGTCGAGCCGGTGAAGGCTGTCTTTGACCTCAGCCGGAAGCTCAGGTACTTTCGACCCGAAGACCTTGCTTCGGATAAATGCCGCCTGGCTCATCTTCGCCTTCCAGGCGGCGTCTTTCAGCATCTCCTGTTCTTTGTCCGTGAGCCTTAACGTGATCCTGTTGGTCCGGCAGCCCTCAGGCTCCGGATAATAAATTCCGAATATCGTCATGATTTTTTCCTCCGTATTTTTTCGATTTTTTAGCAGAAAATTCCAGAAAAATAATGAGTGGGTGAGCAAGATACGCCTTTGGCAGACATCCGAAGAATCAGGGGAATTTCCCCTGGCCCCTCAAAAAAATAAAAAAATTCATGAAAAATCACCCCCTCTTCTCCCTGAGAAGATTGCAAAGCTCCGTTTCTGTCATTTCATGGAGAGGCAGGTTCCGGATTGCGAGAAGCTGCATCAGGCTTTTGGCCGGGGCAATAAAAAAGATCCATCCGGTGCCAAAACCGAGGACCTTGCAGTTTTTCATTGCCCGCCTTTTCAGCTTCAGGGACTTCCGGTCCCTTGCATCTCCATTTTTCATCTTCAGCGCATAGACCCGTTCACCTCCCATTTCCTCCGGACTTTTGAAAACGGCTCTCAGAATCTTCAGCCTCCTCAGTTCGGAAACGGGATTTGAAGTGAGAATCTCGCTAAGTCCGTCACAGGCCAGAATCACCACTGCTTTCATGAGACCTCCCATTTTTCATTTCCGCCAAAGAGTTGTCCAGACTGAATTTCGATCCGCTCCATCAAATTATGAAAATGTGTACCTGCCGCCGCTCTTGCTGTAGACAGCGGTCAGACTCGAACCATCAGAAAGTTTCAGGTGAATGGTCGCCTGCCTTGTCCCGGCATCGATCGAGTAGTCCGTCACTTCAGCGCTCTCAACATCCTTCTTTCCATGTCTGAAAAGATAGTCGTAGAGGCTGTACTGGAACACATAACGGTTGTCTATGTAGTTGAGCAGTTCCTCCGGAACAGAGCTGATGGAAATGTTCCTCGCGTCATAGTCGTCCGCCTGTTCCTGAGTCTGACTCTGTGGCTGGGGCTGAACCTGCGATGGGTTCTGTGCCTGTGAAGCTACCTGGGTCTGAGAGCCTGCCGACTGGGACTGGTTATCTGTTTCTGAAGCCTCCTCCGTCGTCAGAGTCTCCGGCTGGACCTCCTTCTCATCCTCCTCAATCATGAAGATGTACTGACCCGGAAGTTCCGGGAAAAGAATGAAGCGGAAGCTCTTGCCATCCACTTTTTCCAATCTTCCCTGAAAAGCCATTCCCTTAGGAAGTGAGCATTCGACCTCTTTCTCCACGATGATCCTCTTTGTGCTGATTCCTCTGTCCTTCAGGAAAAGACCTGCCGCCCTGAGAAAGTCTGTCTCCACAAATCCGGAATCCCGCTTCTCCTTGTCCGTCATCCCGGTAATCGTGAGATAAGGGCTGATTCCCTGGTCCTCTTCCTTTCCAAAGATCTGCTCCTTCATGGAATCCGCGCCTTTGTTGATCAGCTTTGCCTTCTCCTCCTCAGAAATCCCAGTCTGCGGAATAGCCGCTTCGGTCTCGATTGCCTCCGCAAGTCCATAGCCTCCGCCGCTCTCAGCAGCATTCAACTCACTCATCACCTGAGTCGCCTGCTGATTACTGCTGTCTGAATCCGGCAGCTTTGCCAGTTCTCCGACGACAGCAAGTCCCAGAATAAAGATGATGGAAGCGCCAAGTGTCGCCATCTTTCTGGCCCGGATGACCTTGCGCCGATCATCCAGGTTGCTGTTATTTTCAGATTCATCCAATTTTTTATCTTTCAGGCATCTTCTGATCCATGAATGCTTCGGATGGCATGTATCAGGCGGTCCTTCTGGTGTTTCATATTCCCGCTTCGGAGGAAAATCCTTCGGAGCTTCATTTCTCATATCCTTGTCCATATGAACGACCCTCCTCGAAATGTCAAAGGCCGCTGAACTTGAATGAGTCAGCAGCCTTGTCGTAGGTTCCTTCGATTGTCTCTCCGGTATTCAGTTCGATCGTAAACAGCGCCCGGTTCTGCTCCGGCTGAAGCTCGTAACTGCTCAGAGTTCCGACCAGTTCCCCGGTCTTGCCGCTCTTCAGCACATAATCGAATGCCGAATCATAGAAGTGATCTTTTCCTCCGACAAACTTGATCAGATTCATTGAAACCTGAAGGATATCGAAGGAAGTGGTCACCTCCTGCGAAGTTCCGGATGAACCGCCTGAGTAGCCGCCTCCACTATAGCTCCCGGATGAACCGCCGGAAGAAGTTCCGGTTCCCATCTGCGAATTGTCTGAAGTCGGCGCTGCGGTCTCGCTCTGGGCTGTCTCACTCTCACGCTCCACTTCGGTAAAGAGATACTTCTTTTCCTTCGGGTAATACACAGCAAGAGCCTCCCACCTCGGGTCGTTGTTGAAATAGATATAGTGGTAAACCTGATCCGCATCTTTCTCGCCCTTGTACTCTTCTTCGGAAAATGTCACATCGGTCACTCCCTGATACTCAGACATGGCAGAGCTGATATGGAGCTGGTCGCCAAGCTGCTGAAGGAACTTCTGGTCGTCGAACTGTCCGCTGTAGGACTGAAGGATCGAAGCCGTCAGCCCATGGATCGTCAGGTTGTAGGGATTGGTCTCCGGCGTCTCCATCATCGTCTCCGGCTCCGTGGATGCCTCCGGGGCTTTCTGCTCTTCAGGTTTCTTTTCCTCGTCTGAAAACTTCAGGTTCACCAGAACATCCTCGTCCGGCATGACGAAGTTGATTCTCTTGTTGTCGTCGTCCGCATCATTCACCAGATAGGAATAACTGGTGGAAATGTCATTGGTGGCGTTGATCGATACGTCGTCGAAGTACTTACCCTCGACCGGATGAACCACCAGGGCGACCATTTCCTGCGGAGTGACCGAAAGCATCAGCTTCTCGTCATCCTCCTTTGAAAAGAGTTTCTTGTCATATTCGATGCTGCCGTCCGCGCTCTTGTAGATCAGAACGCTGTGCTTTGCCGCTTCTGTCTCGACCGGTGCCTTCGGCTTCCGAACCACAAAGTTCAGTGTGACAAGCCCGGCGATGGCCGCCGCCATCACGACACCAGTGATCAGAAGCGGTTTATTGTTTCGTCTATTCGGATACATGTCCGTCCCCTCCTCATCTGTTGTAGGCATAGACGCTGTAAAAGTCATATGCCTTGCTGTATACGACGATGTAGTCCTGCGAGTAGGTCTTCTTTCCGGAATTCGTGTAAACCCTGACCATGCAGCGGATCTCATCATCCGTCTCATCGAGCATTTCCTTCAGTTCCACCTTCGTCACCGTATAGAGATCTCCGTAGGCCTGGTAGAAATGGTCTGCGATGGCATGGTCAAACTCCACCGCACGGTCGCCGATGAAAGCTTCCCGCACACCCGAATAGGCCTCGGTGATCTCCGGATGAAAGGACTGGCGGAACTTCTTAAGGCCCTCGTCCTGCTCCTCCTTCTGTTTCTGGACTTCCTCGTCCGTGACCGGTGCTTTGCCGGAATCAGATGATTCGGAAGGCTTCTGTTTTGTCTGTCCCCCGGTATCATCCTTCTCTTTCGACCCGCCCCCGCTCTCATCGTTCTCTGTTTCAGATACACTGCTGCCGCCCAATGCTCCCGCATAACCCGAACCACTTTCTGTCGTGGCTTCCGTCTGTTCCGTCTCTGTATCAAGACCGTCAACCAGTTTGCTCGATCCAAGATCGATCAGGTACGGCAGGTAGACCGAGATCAGAACAGCAATGCAGAAGATCAGGATATAACTCCGCAGTTTTTTCTTATCCATGCGCTCTCTCCTTTCATGTATCGAAGAACCAGTTGCCGCCGATCTGGACTGCGCCTGCCCCGGTCGTCTTGCCTTTTCTGCTCCGGAAACTGGTGAAGTTGTGGTTGCGGATTCCACGCCTCAGACAGTCATCGACTGCCTGCTTCACGTAATCTGGGACGTTGCCGTACAGTCTCGCTTTCCAGTAACTGTCCATCGAATAGCAGTACTGCCCCGGAGCGGTCAGCTGGCTCAGTGCATTGCCTCCTTCGTATCCCCACTTGCCGGACTCGGTCCTATTCATGGCAGAGGAAATGACAGCCAGTGCTCCCTGATAGGATCCGTTGTCTTCCTGTGCGACGATTGCCCAGATCAGTTCCATCTGTTTCTGTGAATACTCTGTCCTGTCCGTCCGGAAGCCGGTCTCCGCGATCCCCTCGCTGTTGTCCTGAAGGATGATGTATCGCCGGATTGAAGTGATAGGCATGAAGTCTACGTTGCTGATCATGGGACCCGTTCCGGGGTTCTCCGCAGTGTTATAGTCATGTCCGGAGCAATGGACCACCTTGCCGTTCCCAAGATAGATTCCTACATGAGGGTTGCTGCCCCAGTACACGATGTCTCCCGGCTGGGCGTCCGACACATCCGGAACGATCTCTCCGTTTGCTCCCTGGTCCTGCGCAATCCTCGGAAGGTTAATTCCGAAGGAGCTGAAGATACTCTGAACAAAGCCGGAGCAGTCAGCTCCATAGCTGAGGCTTGTACCACCCCAGATATATGGAATCTTCCCGACAAAGGTTGTCGCGTACTCTGCAATCTCTTCTCCCATCGAGGATGCCGCCGGCTTGACCGAGCTCAAAGAAAAGTAGAGGGAACGATTGTCCTCCGGACTGATCAGTTCCGTCGCGAGATTCTCATTTCCCGAATCCTGGAGGATACTTGCCACGCTACCTCCGCTGATAAGATCCGATTTCCGGATGAATCCGCGGACATCACCGGACTCGACAAAGTACCAGTCCCTCTCGTCCTGTGGTTCGGCAAGGATGTAGACCAGGCTGCCTGACTTGACCTCACCAACTGCCCTGGAGTTTTCCTTCGGATACTCCAGCACCTCTGCCTTTGTCAGAACGAGGGCAGAATCTTTATCTGCCAGGACATCCTTCGTGGTCGTCTGCGTGTAAGTGAAAGCCATGTTGTCCGCGATCTCAATATCGGGTGTCGCAGTCTCAAATCCCTTTTCACCGATCAGGTCAACCATGTCCGTCGTATCGCTCCCCGACTCAAGCTCAGAGGATGGAATGAAGCCTCTGACATCGCCCGATTCCACATAGGACCAGTCGCCAATGGATTTCAGCACACAGACCAATCCGAAAAATGGTACTTCGCCGACGATTGCCGACTTCTGGTCCGGCTGTTCGTAGATCCGGTTGCTCCTGTCTCCGTGGGCGATCGCATACTGCTTCTTCACCTGAGAGAAACGAAAGTCCCGTTTGAAGTACCAGCTCGGGTCCCAGTAGCTGCCGTTGTAGTAATAGCTGCCGCCGGAATAATCCTCCTCTGTCTCGGATTCTGACTCCTCTTCCGGCAGTTCATCGAGATAGACTTCAGTCTCTGATTCTGTCTCAGTCTCCTCTTCAAGTGAGAGTTCCGTGTCTGGCTCTGTCTGAAACTCACTTTCCGGCTCTGATTCCGTTTCACGGGCAGTCTCTGACCCGTTTTCAGTTTCAGATTCCTTCTCTGAGTCAGATTTATTTTCGCTTTCATTCAGCGGATCTTTTTCCGTCTGACTGGTTCCAGATTCTGTTTCCTTTTCACTTTCTGGCTGCTGTTCGGTCGCCGCAGTACTCTCGGTTCCGCTCTCCTTCTCGGTATGACCCTCCGCTCTTGTTTCTGTCTCTGCTTTCTGCTTCGTCTCCGCTTGCGTCTGTTCAGACGAACCTGTCTCCTCCTGGACAGGCGGATTTGTCTCCGTAACTGCTGTCTCATTTCTTCCCGCTTCCTTTTCTGCGTTGTCCTCAGTCTGCCCGGCTGACTGCATCTCCGGAAAACTTTCCGTGAGTGGTACCGGCAGTGTTTCTGTCGAAGAGATGCTCTCCTCTACAGCAATCATCTGCCTGTCCGCTTCTGTCTCTGCCGCGGGTACAGAAAAGCAGCCGCCCGTGACCGTAGTCATGAGAACGGCTGCCCCTGAAAGCAACGCTGTTATTTTTCTGAATCTCATGATGTTTTCTCTGCACACTCCTTTCCGTATTAATGGCCGAAGAACCAGTTGCCGCCGATCTGTACTGCATCCGCTCCTGTCGTCTTGCCCTTTGTGCTCCGGAAGCTGGTATAACTGTGGTTCCGTTTTCCTTTCTTCAGACAGTCATTGGCCGCCTGCTTCACATAGTCCGGAACGTTCCCGCCCAGCCTTGCCTGCCAGTAGGTATCGTTGCTGTAACAGTACTGACCAGGTGCTGTCAGCTGCGCCAGAGCGTTACTCCCTTCACAGCTCCAGGTAGGTGACTCCACCCTGTTCATGGCAGAAGAGATGACCGCCAAAGCTCCCTTGTAGGACCCGTTGTCCTCCTGCGCCACAATTGCCCAGATCAGTTCCAGGTCCGACTGCGAATAGTTGGTAGCATCGGTTTTGTGTCCATAGGTCCCCATTCCTCCGAGCCCTCCGGAAATGTTCCCCCTTCCGCCTACGTCGGGTGTCAGTACTCTTCTCACCTCAAAGTACTGATGGTACTCATTCGAGATGTGAACGCCTCCCGACTGGTGGATGATCTGGTTGTTCCCGATGTAAATGGAAACATGCGTGGATCCATTTCCGTTCGGTTGACCCTTTATATGGGTGCCTGTACGGTAATAGATCAGGACATCTCCCGGTTTTGCCTGAACCAGCGAATCGTAAGCGATGTGCGTTCCCGCCTGCGTCTCCATGGCTCCGGTATCTCCACCGATCTCATAGCCGAAATGATTGAATACCCCGTGTACGAATCCAGAGCAGTCGCACCCGCTCTGCCATGCAGTCGGACTGCCTCCATGTCCACCTCCCCACACATATGGAATCTTTCCAATCCACTGTTTGGCATACTCGATCAGCTCCGTTGCATCTGCATAGGCGTACACTTCATTATCCTCATAAGAGGTAGCAGTTGCCGTCCCAAGAATCGGAATAAACATCATCAGAAACGGCAGTATCAGGACCAGAATGAGCGGGATGATCAGGATAACAAGCTTCTTTCTGACAAGTGCCCGGATTGCCTTGCGCGCGTCATCAGCCACTTTCCTCAGGGCTTTAGTTCCTTTGGCCATCAATCCAAATGACTGCTCGGCCTGTTGCGTCATTGCCCGGCTCTGCTCGTCCTCCTGCATCTGCTCCTGCCGGAACTTCTGCATCTGTGCCTTCTTCGCCAGGGAACTTACATTCAGCTTGGAAATCTTCTCTGTCAGCTGTTTCCTGTATTCCCCTTTGAGTGCTTTGCGAACCTGCTTTTCATAGGCAAGCTGTGCGGCCGCCTTCTGACCGTCTGAAGAGAATCCCGCACTTTTCAGAATCTGACCGTATGCTTCGGAAGATTCTCTTTCCAGATAAGCGGTCCGTAGTGCTGCACTCTGAAGGACCCTGCTGTTTGCTCGGTCCACTCTGCCGGCAGACACTGTCTGAATCGCCTTTTGGATCTCAGCCTTCTCTTTCCTCGTTCTCGCACCGGCAAGAAGACGCTGCTGGTAAGAAATAGCTTCCGGAGATGTCTTGAAACTGTCAGTTCTTAATACATCGTTGTTTATCGATATTTTATTTTCTATTGATTCGATATTTATCGATGCATTATTTTGGGCCCCAGTACTTATTCTCTGTCCATTTTTTGAGACAGCTCCCGGACCAATATCGATTCCCACCTTCGGTTCTTCTTTGGGGCCTGCCCTTGGTCGTGCCGACTCTCTCTTTACTGCCTCCCTCTTTGCAACTTCTTTCCGAATGGATCCGATTGGTCTTCCTTTGCCGTTACTGTTCCCAAAAGCAGATTCGATCGAGGCTTCATGATCTCCATCTTCAGGAAACAACTTTGATAGTGGTTCCTGGCAACCCGGGATTTCTCCTCTTAGGGTCGTTCTCCTCGTTTTCCCCTGGAGACGATATCTCCGAACTGTAGCCTGCTTGTTTTCCATCCTCTGCCCGGACGATATCCATTGCCTGGATGTTGTCCCTTGTCCGGGTAACGTCATCCTTTGAATCTCTTTTTGTTCCTTTACATCCAACCTCGCCGCGGTCTTTGCCATAGTTCCGCTCTGGATCTTCCGATCGATCTTCTTCTCTATCTCAGACAGAATTTGCTCACGCTGTCTTCGCGGCATGGAGAGCAACGCCTTCCTGTACTTCTCAGGAAGCTGTGCAATCACCTCTTCCCGCAGGGCAAAAGACCCTCTGATCTTCATGGAAGCAAACTGTCGGAGCTGTTGGTCAGGATTCTGAAAAGATGGTCCTTTCTGCTGACGGATCCGGACATCCATCGCTGTTTTCATCTGGCGCAAAGGCACCACCTCCTGGAAATAAAATGAGCACCTGACCTGCTGGCCAGATGCTTCATGCTTTTCTGCTTACTGTTCTTCGATTGGTTACTCGTGGCAACCATGGTTCCCGCAGCCACCATTTCCATGATGTCCGCATCCCTCATCTCCATGATTTCCTTCATGATGAGAGCAAACAACATTCGGGTCATATTCCAGACTGCCGTCAAGCAGTTTCCGGGCAGCTTCATCGGCACTTCCTGAGACACCGCCGTATATGGATATCCCCACTTCTTTCATGGCCTGCTGTGCACCGCCGCCAATACCTCCGCAGATAAGTACATCCACCTTGTTATCTTTCAGGAATCCAGCAAGAGCCCCATGCCCGGCGCCATTTGTACCCACGATCTGGGAATCAAGGATTTTACCGTCCTCAGCATCATAGAACTTAAACTGCTGTGTCCTTCCAAAGTGCTGGAAAATCTGACCATTCTCATAAGTTGCCGCTATTCTCATTACATTGTCTCCTTTCGACATTATCTCATGATCCGCCTGTACTCTCACAGGCTTGAATTCCACCTTGCCGCCTTCTATCTGAAGCTGTTTGCCATTGATCAAAGCATCAGCAAGCTTTGTCCGTGCTCTTTCGTAAATAGCTGTTACTGTTGTTCTTGCGACATTCATCTGAGCTGCCGTGTCTGTCTGATTCTGGTGCTTTAGATCAATCAGACGTATTACTTCAAATTCATCATAAGTAAGTGTAACCTTTTCTCCATTTGGTATTCCTTCCGGATTGAAAGAAATGTACTCCGGCATTGTCCCAATCATACGGGTTTTCTCTTGTCTTCCAGCCACAGCATCGCCTCCATTTCTGACATATGTCATTATATGCTTATCCCATAAAATGTGTCAATCAGTTTTTGACATATGTCATAAAATAGTTTTTGCATGGATGCAAGATTATTCCTGACTGGTGATTACGATGATCAAATGGAGCTATCCAGCTGCCCGTAAAGGAACTCCGGCTTTTTCACTTCTCCCTTCACTCGGTTCTTCCTGATCTTCGCCAGTTCATGGAAGTTAGTATTGAAGAGCTGATACATGGCAGAGTCTTTGGGAAGTCTTCCGTCACAGGGGATGACCCGGTTTCCAAACTTGAGAAGTCCACAGCCGCAGTCGGGATTGCTGATGTACTGCATGAGGTTCGGTGAAATACCAAGTTCCGTCTCCAGCAAGTGCCGCTCATTCTCTTTCAGATTGAGTAGCATCAGGAACTCGCTATTACAGAGCATCGACTCAACCGCAGTCGTTGTCAGCAGATCCGCCACGTTCTGCGTAATCGCCGTGCAAAGGCCGCCCATCTTTCGTACCTCTCTCCAGATCTTCTCCAGGTAAGCAGCGGAGTATTGATTGTGGGAGAGGTATGCCGATAGGTCAGATCCTTTCGGACCTTTCGCCCCGGCCCACACCGTGCAAGCAGCTTTCACTGCACACGGCGTTCCATGGGAATAGTTCCATCAT
>Ga0326514_10001449_pt1 | contig 15504 bp, 10 predicted proteins | sample 3_2548_0518_D_FD_203653 | JGI IMG/M metagenome (GOLD analysis project Ga0326514, IMG submission 203653) | Bovine rumen microbial communities from UC Davis, California, United States - 3_2548_0518 | ecosystem: Host-associated > Mammals > Digestive system > Stomach > Rumen | place: USA...
TGCCACGCAGCCCATGATGGTTTTCTTCATTTCTTTCTACTTAACGATGATTTTCTTCGAGTCTTTGACGTAAATGCCCTTCGATGGTTTAACGACCTGGCGGCCCTGAAGGTCAAAAATCTTGCCGTAAGACGTTGTGTTGCTTACTATGTGGTCTATACCGGAACCATCATACTTGCCTCCGCCCCACGAAATCCAGTCCTTGGCTTCGGTTTCCCAGGCGTAGTTGCCGGTGAAATTGTTTGCCAACGAGCTAACCAGCAGGTAGACTTCGTCCTTGGCTTCAAGCGTGACAGTATAGTTCTCGTCGCTATTGCGCTGGAATCCAGGTTTGGTGGGATCAGATACAAAGCGGAGGCATGTGCGATTCTTGGTTGTACCAGTGTTGACACCAGCCTGTGTACCGCCGTTGAGATTATTGGCATTAGAGATTGTCTGTTCGTTAAGGGCTGCAGACAGCACGAAATCGTGAGTCCCCTCAGCAGCCATCAGCACGAGGGCACTGTTTTTGGGGGTCACATAGGTAGCGCTGGCACCGTCGAATTTAGTGTAATTGACGTAGGCTCCCTTGCTGGCTGAGTAACCGGCACTTACCTTGACGGCAGTTACGTCGGCAGGAATGATATATCCGCTGGCAATGTGGTAGCCTCGCAGGCCGTTTGGGATGTTCAGCGACAAGGCCCCGTGTACCTCTTCCAGCGAGAAGTGTTCGGTTGTCGGCTCTTCGTTGCTGGCATACTGGGGATTGGCCGTGTTGCCGGAGGGATGTCCGGCGGTGCCGTAGGTCAATGAAATGAGCAGGTCTTTGGTGTTGGTGAGGTCTGACATTGCCAGCTGACCCAGAATTTGCCAACTGTAGGCCACGAACTCCCCTGTGGCATCGCCGAAGAGTCCTGACATGTGCTTGATAGTGGTCTTGCCGTCTTCGCCTGTGGTGTCAGCGTTGTCGGTTGATGTTCCGTCTTCGCCAAGTCCCTTCAGGTCGGCCTTCACCCATACCACAGCATTGCTGGCTGCGAGTACGTCTTTCTGGGCGTTTAGTTCGGCTACGGTATACGGGTTGGCCTTTGTGCCGTCACCGGCAAAGGCGGCACTGGTTGTCATAAACAGACCGGCAGCGATGGCCAGCGTTTTCAACGATGTAGAGTTTTTCATTGTGTTATAAGTTTTTTTGTTAATAATAGATTCCGATGGAGGCACCGACGGTGGCGCTGTAGAGCGAGTTGTTGGTCTTCAGGTAGTCGCCGTAGGCACGCACGAACCACTCTGAGCGTGTGCCCTTGATAGTGAGCGGGAACTGGTAGGTAAGCTGCAGGCGGCCACGCCAGTAGTTGGCTTCGTAGTACGCCATGTCGGGCAGCAACACCTGGGTGGCCATGTCGGTGGTGGCGTCGGCAAGTGCGAGGTCGGCCTTGTTCTTGAGGTGGCAGCCCGCCTCGGCCTCCACCCACAGGCGTTCGCCAAAGAGTGCCTTGCCCCCTTCGAGGGTGAAGTCCAGATGACTGTATTCCATTGACGACAGGGGCAGCAGGTGCTTTGTCTCGGCGCTGTTAAGGGCAGCCCTGATGCCGCCGTAGGTGCTGACGGCACCGGCATCGACCATGTTATAACGGTAGTGGAGGTCGGCCTTGAGCAGCTTCACCTGATGACGCTTCTTAAACGTGATGAGCGTCTCGTAGCTGTAGCTGGTATAGCCCTTCTCGGCATCGCGCTCCTGCAGCAGCTGCTGGCGGTACTCGTCGGCATAGGCCTGCTCGTAGCCTATGTTCAGGTCTATCTCGTGCAGCGCCTGGGCGGTGTGCAGGCGGTTGAGCGAACTCAGGACGTAGCGGTAGCTGACGTAGTGGCCCGGCTCATACTTATACTGTCCCAGCACATCCTCGGAGCCGCGCTCAATGCTGACGGTGCTCACACTCTTCAGGGCGTTCTTGTTGTAGCCGTAGCTCAGGGCGGCACCGAAGCGGTGGTCCACCCACTCACGGCTGAAGCCGCCGTAGCCGCCCGTAGTGCCCACGGCCTGCTCCATGCCCGACATAAGGTAGTACTTCAGGTTTGGGTCTTGCTGTACGGTGGTCATGCCGGGGATTTTTTCCTTGCGGCGGTTGTAGTGGCCTGCCAGACCGATGGTGTGGGGTTCCGACGTATAGGTGAACGAGGGCGTCAGCTTGTAGTCGAGAAGCTCAGAGCGTGAACGCGGGTCGCGCAGACGGCTTAGGTCGCCCACCTTGTAGTCGAGGCGCAGGCCGGCGGTGACGCCCCATAGCTGGATGGTGCCCACGGCGGCGGTGAGGTCGAACTGCTGCGTGTCGTACTTGCCGCTGACGCTGCTGCCCGAGTAATAGGGATTGCTGTTGTAGGGGCGCATGACGTCGCACCAGGAGCGGTCTTTCGTGCGGTCCATGTCGAAGCGGAACGAGCCGTAGCCTACCAGTATGGGACTGATCTTCTGGTAGCGCTCGGTATAGAACTCCAGCTGGTTGCGCTGTCCGCCCTCCTGCACGCGGCGGTAGTCGCCCTCGCGGTGCTGCACGTCGAAGTAGGCTATGCCGCGGTTGGCGGCAGAGTCGAGAGACAGGCCCGCCGCATTGCCGGTCATCCGCCATAGTTGCGTGGCGTCGGCATAGCGGTAACTGCTTTCTTGGGCAGATAGGGCTAATGGGGCCAATAGGGCCAGTAAGACCAATGGGGCTAATGGGGCTAATGGGGCCAATAGGGCTTTTATGGAGGCTTTATTCATCGTACTGTCGTGGTTTAATCGTTGTTGACACGTGGAAGTCGTTGCTTGAGTTGTTGGTGTCTGCCAGTATCAGGTGACCGTCGGTGCCACGCTTGTCGCTGGTGCGGCGGTAGACCACCTCGCCCGTCCATCCGCTGCGAGCCTCGATATTGGTGTAGCCGGCATCGAGGGTGGGGTAGAGGCGCTTGGTGCTCACGTCAATGCCCGTGGCCTTGTTGGGCAGGCACTCCACAGCGTCGATGATGGTACGCGTGGGAACCAGCAGCCACTGGTTGCCTGAGGTCTTGCCGTAGGGATAGGTGGCAGGCCAGGCCGTCACGTTCTCGCCGGTGCGGAACAGCACCACCGCGCAGAGTCCGTTCTGCACCATGTTCATGTTCGAGATAGAGGGATACATCGTGTAGGTCAGTTCCAGGGCAGGCACCGCCGGATTGTTCTGCGTTCTGCCGCTGACGTCCTTGGCCTCGAAGTCGGCATCCGTCAGGTCGTTCTCCATGTCGTTGCCGTCGGTATGGTCGGCGGCGCTGTTCACCAGCAGCACCGTGCCGCCGGGCTTCACCTCGAAGGGCTTGTCGGCGGGGATGCGGAACACCTGCTTGCAGAGCACCACCGAGTCGGCAAACTCGTCGTGCAGGTTCTGCAGCGTGTAGGCCTGGGTGCTCTCCGACTCTACCAGTCCTATGTAGAGTCCGCTGGCGTCGACGGTGTTGCTCGACTGGTTGTACAGCTCAATATACTTGCCGGGCATGTAGGTGCGGTTGTTGTTGTCCTTAGAGCCGGCGAAGTATATCTTGCCGATGATGATGTCGCGGTTGATGCTGAGATTCGTCGACAGCTGGATGGTCTGCTCCTCACGGATGAGGTGCGCGTTCAGCGACCCTGAGACGGTGCAGCCGCTGACCACCTGCTGGTCGCCTGTCAGCTGCTGGTACTGCTGGCCGCTGATCTCCCAAGAGCAGGAGATGTCGTAGACGTCGGGGATGATGCCCTGAAAGGTGGCAATGCCCTGGGCATCGGTGGTGGCTGTCATACGGGTGCTGCCCTGCTGCATCACAATCTCGTGAGCGGCAAAGTCGCTGCCGTTGGTGAACTCCGCAGGCATGGCCAGCTGTATGCGTGCCGTGGTTTCCTTGGTGGCATCGTCGTAGTCGATACATCCTGCCAGCCCCAGGGCTATAATGAGTGAAAAGAGTGTCTGCTTCATAATGCTTACAGGTTGATGGATAGTTCGGCACCAAAGGCAAATTTGCCTGTGTTGCGCTGCGTCAGGGTGTTGGTGTTATTGCCTTTCATATAGGGTTCGTAGAACAGGCAGTTGTCGACATATAGCGACAGCGTGCCGATGCGTCCCAGCTCCTTGCTGAGCCGTGCCGAGAGGTTCCAGGTGGTTGGCGACTCGTTGGGCTCGTTGTCGGTATAGCGCAGCAGCAGTTTCTCGTCGTTAGTGGCTATCTGCCCGCCGTCGAAGGTGATGTACGGTGCTGAGGCAATGTCGTGGTATTGCAGGTCGCTGTCAATCCAGCCTATGGGGTCTTTGTCGGCAGTGTAGCTCCAGGTGGAGTTGTGCCAGATGACCTGTGCCGTGAACGATGCCACCATGTTCAGGCGTGGCAGGTGGGTGACGGCCCGCAGCGTGTTGACAAAGCGGCGCAGGCGGGTGTAGTCAAGTCCTGACGGATAGACGATGCGTACTGGCGTGAGGTTCATGCCGGCATATTTCGTTCCTGCAAGCAGGGCAGCGGGTACGGCGGTAGTGTTCAGGCGGGTGCTCCAGTCGGTCTTCGTCTCGTTCCAGGCGCCGCTGAAGAAGAGGTTGGTCTTCAGCAGGGGAATCTCGCCGAGGTCGAAGTCGAACTCAAAGCCGCGGTTGATGGTCTTGTCGGTGTTTTCCAGCAGACCCGTCGTGGCGAAGCAGTTGAACTGCTGTGCATAGCCCTTTGTGAAGTCGGTGATGGGCAGTGTAGCCGTGTTGTCGAAGAGGTTGTAGGTGTAGGTGAAGTAGTCTGAGGCGGCCTCAAACCCGTTGGGCGTGCGGTCCTGATAGTACAGCAGACTCAGACGGCGGTTCTTGGGCAACTTGATGTCGATGCCTCCTTCCACTTTCGTGGTGGTGGCATTCTTCAGACCCACGGAGCGCTGCACATCGTACACCTGGGTATAGACGTAGTAGGCTGGGGGAGTGCTCAGGGTGAAGTTGCCCACCACGTTGTCAATATACTTCTTGTCGGGATACAGGTGGTTCAGGCCCGGCGTCTTAGAGTTCATGCCGATGCCGCCGCGTATGTCGAGCCACTTGGCAAAGCTAAACGCAACGTTCAGTCGTGGCGACAGGGCGGTGGTGGCCAGGTCGCTGAAGGGCTGCAGCGAGGTGAAGCGCAGTCCGAAGTTCACGCGCAGGCGCTGTACCTTATTAATATTATAGGTGAACTGGTCTTCAGCAAAAGCCGACAGCTGGTGCAGTCCGGGAATGTCGTCGAAGGCACGCGGACGGCCGTTGGCGTTCGGACGGTAGGGCAGACTCTCGTCGGCGTTGTAGTAGCCCTTGCCCGAGTTCCAGTCGTAGCGGTAGTCAACGCCCACCTTGAAGCTCTGCACCGTCTTGCCCTTGCGCCAGAAGAAATCGTCGGTCAGCTTGAAGAACACACTTCCCGGACGGCTCTCGCTGATGCCTGTGGCCAGATACGACGTGGTCTTCCAGGGCACGGAGTAGTAGCCTGTCTCACGGGCTGTCAGTATGGGCAGCAGGCCGCTGCTGACGGCTACGTAGCTGGTGTTGCGGTTGTCGCTCTGCGACAGGCTCACGCCCAGCGTGTACTTCAGCGAGCGTGCCAGCGGCATGTCTAACTGCAGGCGCCCGTTGTGCGTCAGTCCGAAGGTGGTGCTCTTCGATTCCGACTCCGTGCCGTCCTGCACGGCATCGGGGTCCTTGCCGCTCCAGTCCTTGGCCTGCATGAACCGCAGCTTCGTGTCGGTATGCCAGCGGCGCGTCAGGTCGTAGCCCCAGCCTATGTTGGCCGTGTAGCGGTCGTAGGAACGCGTCTTCTGGCGAGGGTCGCCCCACGCCTTGGCATAGTCTATGTTGGCGTTGACGATACCCGCCTTGCCCAGTCTCACACCCTTGCCCAAGCTGAAGTTCTGCAGTCCGGGGTTAATCTTGGCCTTCACCTGCCAGGGGGTGACGCCCACCTTGGAGTGGACCACCACCAGACCGCTGGTCAGGTCGCCGTATTCTGCTGAGGGTATGCCGCGCACTATCTCCACCTCATCTATGTTATCGGCCGATACCTGGCGCAGGTCTGTTCCGGCGAAGGCCGTGCCAGAGAAGGTGCCCTGGCTGAGGTCGCCGTTGTTAGACATCGGCACGCCGTCGACGACGATGCTTGTGCCGAAGGCCATCGTCGAGTTGTTCTGCAGCGTGCGCAGTTGCAGTCCCTGCTGCTGTGTCAGGTCAGGGCGGTCCATCAGCTGTCCGGGTATCAGCTGCATGACATCGGCCAGCGACGTGGCCTGCAGGTGGTCTATGGCCTGGCGGCCTATGATGCTGCTGGTAGAGGCGCCGTTCTCGCGCGTCTTGGCTGTTACCGTCACCTCCTTCAGAGCCAGCGACGACTCGGTGAGCATCACTTTCAGATCAAGGTCGCTCTTGGTGACGTTCAGTTGCTGGCGGTAAGGCTCAAAGCCCACGTAGCGCACGATGAGCGTGTAACGGCCCTCAGGCACGTTGCTGATGGTGGCCTGACCCTTCAGGTCGGTGACTGCCGTCTGGCCCGATGGCTCCAGCACGATGGTTCCCATCACCACGGGCTCTCTGGTGCCACGCTCGGTGACCGTCAGGCTAATCTTACGCTGGGCACCGACCGCCATTGAACATAGCAGAGATAGTAAAAGAATGGTATGACGCATAGGTTATTTGTTTTCTTTACATTCGTGAGCGGGGGGCAGGGTGGCCTTGATGCCGGCTTCCTGAATGGCCTGCAGCAGCTGCTGTTCCGATGTGTCCTTGTTGACATAGGTGATGGCCAGCGATCCGCGCTTGGCATTCACGTTCACGTCGTCAACACCGTCCAGAGCCAGCACCTCTTCAATGGTGCTCTCCGTGGCCTGTTCCTTGGGTATGAGGAAGTAGGCAAAGCTTATCTCCTTGCTGGTGTAGTAGCTCACGGGCGTGAACCCCAGCTCGCCAAGGGCCTCCTTGATGGCAGCCTTGCAGGTCTTGTTGGCATCGTAGCGTATGAAGAAGTAATGCTTGTCAACATGCGGGGCCAGACTGTCGATGCCCTCCATCTTCTCCAGACGTTGCTTGATGCGGTTGGCACAGCCCTGGCAGTGCATGTCGCCCATCTGCAGTCCCAGACCGCGGCGTATCACCTCGTCCTTGCTGTAGGGCACGCTCTTGTAGCGGCCGGTACGTGCCAGGCGGGCCGTGATAGAGTCGGCGCAAGTCTGTGTGTTGTCAAAGGTGATGGCAGCCGTCCGTTTCTCAAAGTCAAACTCCATGTTTCCTATGCCGTTGAGCTTCTTCAGCACGGTGGTTACCTTGTGTGCGCACTCTTCGCATCGCATGCCTTTGATGCGCAATACAATCGTCTCGTTAGCCGCCGTCAGCGTCAGCGTCATCAGGGCGGCTGTTGTCAGTGTAAATAGTCTTTTCATCTTCGTAATAACTTCTTGGGTGCAAATTTACGCATATTTTGTGGATTATACAATAATAAATAGTGGGTAAAATGGTACTTTTTAGGGAAAAAGTTTGGCTGTCTGAGAAAAATGTTGTTATTTTGCAACAGTTTTTAAGCATTTATTCATAAAAAGAACAACGTATGAAGAAGATTTTTACTGCTATTGTAGCAATGATGATGGCTGTGCCCTCGTTCGCACAGTTTGCCAGCGGCGGTTTTGAACTTGACAAGAGCAACATCTATTATGGTGCCCGTTTCGGTCTGGCCATGGGTAGCCTTTCAGGCGACACAAAGGTTGGGTTGAACGATTATAGCGGCATGAAGGCTGGTATCACACTGGCCGGTATTATCGGCCTGCGCCTGTCGCAGACGGCTCCTGTGTTCTTGGAGAGCGGTCTCTACTACACCCAGCGTGGCGGTAAGGACGGCAAGTACACGGCCGACCTGAACTGTCTGGAGATTCCCATTCTGGTGAAGTATGGCATCCAGGCAGCCGACAACATTGCCGTGCTGCCGTTCATCGGCCCTTATTTCGCTTATGGTATTGCTGGTGAGACGGAGTATCAGTTGCCCGACGGAAGCAAGAGTAAGGAACGTACATACAAGAATTTCCTGAACCACAATGACATGGGCTTCAAGCTGGGTTGCGGTGTAGAGTACAACATGCTTTATCTGGAAATTGCCTATCAGTTGGGTATTGCCAACGTTGCCGACAACGACGACTATACGACTCATGCTAATCAGTTGTCTATTAACTTCGGTGTGAACTTCTAATCGTCCATAGAAATATGTCAGGAGGAGGGACTGCAGAGAAGTCCCTCCTTTTTTTATGCCTCTGAGACATGGCTTCACTAATCCCGTAAGTTTCAAATGTTACAATCCTGTTACGTAACCATATCGTAACAGGATTTGTTTTGTGTTGTCGGCAGAAGGCGTTAACTTTGCGCTCTAACAAACCAATTCAAGAGAATAAAATGGAAACAACACAAGATTACATGATGGCGTCGCTGAAGATTTTAGGCGCACTGGGACTGCTCATCTTTGGCATGAAAATGATGAGCGATGCACTGCAGAAGATGGCAGGACCGCAGTTGAGACACATACTGGCAAAGATGACGACAAACCGGCTGACGGGCATGCTGACAGGAACACTGGTGACCAGTGCTGTGCAGTCGTCATCGGCAACAACGGTGATGACCGTCTCGTTTGTGTCGGCAGGACTGTTAACGCTCTCGCAGGCCATCAGCGTCATTATGGGTGCCAACATCGGCACCACGCTCACGGCATGGATTATGTCGCTGGGCTACAACGTTGACCTGACCAATGTGGTATTCCCGGCTTTCTTCGCAGGCATGATACTCATTTACCGCAAGCGTCACCGCTACGTAGGCGACTTCCTCTTCGGCATTGCCTTTATGTTCCTCTCGCTGGTGATGCTGAGCACGGGCGGCAAGGAACTGGACCTGGCACACAACGAGACGGTGATCAACTTCTTTGCCTCGTTCGACACCGGCAGTCACCTTACCATCCTGGCCTTTCTCACCATAGGCACGCTGATAACCTGCATCGTGCAGTCGTCGGCAGCCGTGATGGCTATTACCATCCTGCTGTGCTCCACGGGCGTGCTGCCTGTCTATTTAGGTATAGCCCTGGTGATGGGCGAGAACATCGGTACCACGGCAACGGCCAACCTCGCCGCCCTGGGGGGCAACACACAGGCGCGGCGTGCGGCTCTGGCCCACTTGCTTTTCAATGTCTTCGGTGTCGTCTGGGTGCTCTGTGTGTTCTATCCCTTTGTCAATATGGTGTGCTTGCTGGTGGGTTACGACCCCTCAATGTCTGGTCAGGCCGAACGCCTGCCCGTTGTCCTCGCCATGTTCCACACCTGTTTCAACGTCACCAACACCGTCCTGCTCATCGGACTCATCCCGCAGATGGAGCGTGTGGTATGCTGGCTGTTGCCGGACAAGCCGGAGCCAGAGAAAGAGACGTTTCGCCTGAAGTATATTGAGGGCAACCTGATGCAGACGCCCGAAATTGCCGTGCTGCAGGCACAGAAAGAGACGGCCCACTTTGCCAGGCGCGTACAAAAGATGTTCGGCATGGTGCGAGAACTGCTGGATACATCTGACGACAAGGCGTTTGCGCTTCTCTACGGTCAGATAGAGCATCAGGAGGATCTGACAGACCGCATGGAGATAGAGATAGCCCGTTTCCTGGAGCAGGTGAGCCAGAACCATCTGAGCAACGAGACGAAGACGAAGGTACGTCAGATGCTGCGTGAGGTGGGCGAGCTGGAGTCTATCGGCGATGCCTGTTACAACCTTGCCCGTACCATGAACCGCTTGCAGGACTCGGGCAAGACGCTGCCGTCGGGTCAGCAAAACCAGCTCGTTGCCATGATGACGCTTTGCGACAATGCTCTTACGCAGATGAATGCCGTAATGACTGGTCATCGTCGTGAACACAACATCAACGAGACCTATCGTATAGAAAACGAAATCAACCAGTTACGGCAGCTCATGAAGGGTGAAAACATTCGTGCCGTTAACGACCACGAATATGACTACGCTGTTGGTGCCATCTTTACCGACCTGGTCAATGAGTGTGAGAAACTGGGCGACTACGTGGTAAACGTGGTGCAGGCAAGATTCGGGAAGTAACCCTGACGCTGAACCGTATGGACTACGCAGCCCAATGAAAAAGGCACATTAGCCACTATCAACTATTCGTACAGATAGAACATGCGTTCCATCATCTGCCATTTACCAGCCGACGTGCTGCCCGGTGGACAGTCCTGGAACATGGCAACATAGTCTTCCCACTCCTGCTGTCGCGGCAGAGCGGCTAAGCGGCTCATGGCGCTGTCCCAGTCGAAGTCAAGGGGTGTGTCGACAATCATAAACAGCCGATGTCCCAGGATGTAGATCTCCATCTCATAGATACCCACTTGACGGATGCCCTCGCGTATCTCCGGCCATGACTGGTAGCGACTGTGGGCCTCTACATAGCGGGCAATCAGTTCCGGGTCATCCTTCAGGTCGAGGGTTTGGACATACCGCTTGACGGGCTGTCCAAATGATTTTTGGCGATAACCTTCTTTATTCATCGTTTTACCACGTCAGAACGTTGTCTTAACTGTTTTTCCATCTTGACCCCATTTGGTCGCCAATAATACGCTGTACCTCCTTCACCAGTGCCTCGTCAATAGGCTCGTTGACGTAGCCGATGTTTTTCAGCACATTGTCGGGATTGGCACTGCTGAAGAGTGTCGTGGCAATACGCGGATTCAGACTGGTAGAGAACTGAATGGCCAGCTTCTCAATAGCGTAGCCCTCAGCGGCGCAGAAGGCTGCAGCCTTGGCGCAAGCCTCCTTCAGCGGCTGGACGGCAGGATGCCAGTCGGGTGTCCCACGGCTTGACAGCAGTCCCATTGACAGCGGCGAGGCGTTGATGACTCCCACATGGTGTTGCTCAAAGAAATCCAGATATTCGGTCAGCAGCACGTCGTTCAGCGAGTAATGGCAGAAGTTCAGGATGCTTTCCACCACGCCCTCGTCGGTGTGCTCTATCACCCAGCGCAGGTTCTCGGGCTGCAGGTCGGTGATGCCCACATGGCCCACCACACCTTTCTGTCTCAGTGCCTCCAGTGCAGGGAGTGTCTCATCGCACACCTTCTGCAGGCCACCGGGTAAGTCGCCCTGAAACTCTATGTCATGTACGTTTATCAGGTCGATGAAGTCCACGTTGAGGCGCTCCATGCTCTCATAGACGCTCCTTGTCACACGCTCGGCAGAATAGTCCCACGTGTTGACACCGTTTTCGCCGTAGCGTCCTACCTTTGTTGAGAGAAAGTATTTGTCGCGTGCTATCTCCTTCAATGCCTTGCCCAGCACCGTCTCAGCCTTATAGTGTCCGTAGTAGGGCGATACGTCGATGAAGTTGATGCCGTTGTCGATTGCCACATGGACGGCCCGAATGCCGTCGTCCTCACGAATGCTGTGGAATACTCCACCCAGTGACGATGCCCCAAAACTGAGGTTCGACACCTTCATACCGGTCTTTCCGATTTCGTTGTAAACCATATTTATATTTTTCGTTTTAGATTCTTGGCTGCAAAATTAAGTAAAAAATCGCTGATAAAGCAAAAATTAACGTTCTTAAATGGGAAAATAACGATTATTTTGCTTATCTTCGCATCATAATTCACTAAAAACAACAGTCAATGAAGAGAAAACTGCTAATTTTTGTTTCAATGCTCATGACTATGGGCGTTGGTGGACAGGTGTATCTGGATCCTAAGGCACCGTTAGAGGACCGCGTGAAGGATGCCCTGAGCCGCATGACCACACACGAGAAGATTCAGGTGCTGCACGCACAGAGTAAGTTTACGTCGGCAGGCGTGCCTCGTCTGGGTATTCGCCAGCTGAACATGGACGACGGCCCACACGGCGTGCGCGAGGAACTGGAGTGGAACACGTGGAACCCGGCACGCTGGACCAACGACTCTATTGTGGCGTTCCCCTCGCTGACCTGTCTGGCATCAACGTGGAACCCGGCTCTGTCATACCTCTATGGTCAGACCGTGAGCGAAGAGTTTGCCTTCCGCGGCAAGGACATCATGTTGGGTCCTGGTGTCAATATCCAGCGTACGCCTCTGAATGGACGTGCCTTTGAGTATATGGGCGAGGATCCCGTTCTGGCCGGTGAGATGACCGTCCCCTATATTGTGGCAGCCCAGAAGAATGGCGTAGCCTGCTGTCTGAAGCACTTCGTGCTGAATGACCAGGAGATAGACCGTTTCAATGTGAATGTCAACGTGTCAGAACGTGCGCTCCGTGAGATTTATCTCTATCCCTTTGAGCAGGCTGTGAAACGTGCCAAGGTGTGGACCATCATGGGGGCCTATAATTTCTGGCACGGTGTACACTGCTGTCAGAACGACGAGCTGCTGAACGGTATCCTGAAGAAAGAGTGGGGCTGGGACGGCGCTGTGGTCAGCGACTGGGGAGGCGTGACCGACACCTGGGAGGCAGCCACCGGCGGCATGGACATTGAGATGGGCTCCTTTACTGATGGCAAGCTGAAGGAGTCTGAGTTCACCTTTGACGACTACTATCTGGCACGCCCATTTGAGAAACTCATCAATGAGGGTAAGGTGCCCGTGTCGGTGCTTGACGACAAGGTGAGCCGTGTGCTGCGTGTGATGTTCCGTACGTCGATGAACCCTCAGAAGGTCATTGGCTCACAGTGTTCCGAAGCCCACTACGACGCTTGCCGCCAGATAGGCGAGGAGGGTATAGTACTGCTGAAGAATGACGGACTGCTGCCGCTCGACGCTCAGCGCTATCAGAAGATTCTGGTGGTGGGCGAGAATGCTACCCGTTCGCTGACACAGGGCGGTGGCTCGTCGGAGCTGAAGACGTTACGCGACGTGTCACCCTTGGATGGGCTGCGTGTCCTTTACGGCAACAAGATTGACTATGCAAAGGGCTATAACTCAGGCCGTGCCATGTACGACCATGTTGACAAGGTAGACGCTGCCGAGAAAGCCAGTCTGAAGGCTGAGGCCCTGCAGAAGGCAGCATCAGCAGACCTTATTATATTTATAGGCGGCTTGAACAAGAACCATAAACAGGATTGCGAGAACGGCGACCGTGAGTCGTACGATCTATCCTTCGGGCAGAACGACCTGATTGCCGAGCTGGCTAAGCTCCAGAAGAACATCATCGTGGTATGCTTTGGCGGCAACCCCTACGCCACGCCCTGGCTTCCCCAAGTGGGTGCTCTTGTTCACTGCTGGTATCTGGGCAGTGAGAGTGGGACGGCCCTGGCCAATATTCTCTCTGGCAAAGTGTGCCCCAGCGGTAAGCTGCCTGTAACGTTTGCAAAGAAATATGAAGACTATCCTTACGTGAAGTATGGAGCAGAAGCCTATCCCGGTATTGACAAGCAGGTGACCTACAAGGAGGATGTCTTCGTGGGCTACCGTGGCTTTGAGAAAAACAAGACCGCGGCACAGTTCCCCTTCGGCTATGGACTGAGTTACACCACGTTTAAGTATGGCAAGCCGGTGGTGCATGAGGAGGGCGACAACCTCATTGTCGATGTGACCATTACAAACACAGGCGCTGTAGCTGGCAAGGAGATAGCGCAGGTCTATGTGTCGGCACCTAAGAACAAACAGATAGCCAAGCCCCTGAAGGAGCTGAAGGCCTTTGGTAAGACGGCTCTGCTGCAGCCGGGAGCCTCCGAGACAGTCAGCATGACCATTCCCCGCCGGTCGCTGGCATCATGGAGCGAGGCAGCCCACGACTGGCAGGCCGACCACGGTACTTACGTCCTATTAGTGGGTGCCAGCAGTGCCGACATCCGTGAAAAAACAACCTGGAAATACTGATTATCATGAAACAGCAGAGATTATTTCTGACAGCACTGACCCTGATGACGGTCATGCTGACAAGCGCCCAGCAGCGAGTAGTTAATGACTTGAACTTTGGCTGGCACTTCATGAACGGCGACGTGACAGGAGCCGAGAAAACAGCCTTTGATGACAGCCAGTGGCGCATCGTCAACGTTCCCCACGACTTCCAGATAGAACAACCATGGGTGGCACCTGCTGTCGACGAGAAGGCCGACAACAGCGATGCGGCAGCCAACATCAAGAGCCGCCTTTCGAGCCGTGGCTTCAAGGAGATGGGCAAGGGCTGGTACCGTCTGCATCTGACACCCTCGGACTCGCTGAAGGGACGACGCCTGCTGCTGCAGTTCGACGGTATTGTCTATACGGCAGATGTGTATCTCAATGGTGAGCGTATTGGCGGTACTGACTATGGCTACGTAGGTTTCGAGATTGACGTGACCGACAAACTGAAGTTGGGACGTGAGAACATCATTGCCGTGATGGCCGACACCCGCGAGCCTGGCAACTCGCGCTGGTACACTGGTGGCGGACTGTTCCGCAGCGTGCGCCTGGTGGCCACTAACAAGGAACTCTTCTTTGGCCGCCATCCGCTGTATATCACCACACGCGACAACCAGTTTGTCAGCGTGCAGGGCGAGTTTACCAACCGCACCAGAAAACCGGCGCGTACCTTAATAAAGATATATGCCCCCGACGGAAAACTGGTGTATGAGGGCGGTCGCAGCGTGAATCGCCACCGCATGGCCCGTACCGTCGAGGTGCCTTTGGCCGATGAGGTGAAGATTGAGCAGCCTCAGCTCTGGGACTTGCAGACGCCACAGCTCTACAAGGTCGTGGCCCAGCTGTTGCACGATGACGGGACGGTGGCCGACGAGGTGTGCTCCACCTTCGGCATCCGTACCGTGGAGATAGGACCGGAGTACGGCCTGAAAATCAATGGCAAGAAGGTGCTTCTGAAGGGCTATGCCAACCACCACACGCTGGGCGCCCTGGGGGCTGCTGCCTATCCGCGTGCCATTGAGAAGCGTATTCAGCTGGTGAAGCAATACGGTATTAACCACATCCGCACGTCGCATAACCCTTACAGCCGTGAGTTTATTGAACTCTGCGACAAGTACGGCATCCTGGTGGTTGACGAACTTTACGACAAATGGACACGCCAGCATACCGGTGGTCGCGTGCCGTTCCAGGCCTTGTGGCAGGAGGATATTCCCGAGTGGATTAAACGCGACCGTAACTCACCGTCAGTCGTGATGTGGAGTTTAGGCAACGAGTTGCAGCAGGACCCAAACCAGCCATTCAACGACTTCGGTGTGACCATGTACCGCCTGATGCGCCCGCTGGTGGCTCGCTACGACTCCACCCGCAAGGTGACCGTTGCCATGCACCCGCGCTACCGTAACTGGGAAACCGACTCCCTGCCTTGTGATCTGGCCATGATAACCGACGTACAGTCGTATAACTATCGCTATATGTACTTCCCAGGCGACGGACGCCGGTTCCCGTGGATGACTTTCTATCAGAGCGAGGCATCAGTGGCTGCCATGGGGCAGAATTACTTCGAGATGGACCTTGACCGCGTTATCGGTCTGGCTTACTGGGGCGCCATCGACTACCTCGGTGAGTCGCAGGGGTGGCCTGCCAAAGGCTGGAGCCAGGGTGTCTTT
>Ga0326514_10001452_pt1 | contig 15494 bp, 19 predicted proteins | sample 3_2548_0518_D_FD_203653 | JGI IMG/M metagenome (GOLD analysis project Ga0326514, IMG submission 203653) | Bovine rumen microbial communities from UC Davis, California, United States - 3_2548_0518 | ecosystem: Host-associated > Mammals > Digestive system > Stomach > Rumen | place: USA...
GGGAGATCACGGCATTGCACCCCAGCAGCGCCGCCATGTAGCCGACCATCTCCCGGCAGGTGTGTCCGGTCAGATCGCCCTCTATGGCCACGTCAGCGCCGCCGTAGTCCAGCGTTAGCCCAGCCTGGGTACAGATGTCCCCCAGCACCGCAAGGGCTGTGGCGGGGCTGCCAGACGGCGTATACTCCCCGCCCAACGCATAATAGGCGGCGTCGTAGCCGGTGATGGTGGTGCTGTCCTCCGCCCGCTCCTGGCTCGTCACGTAAAACCGGCCCAGCGGTACATACTGGATAGCACCGTCCACCTCGGCCCCCACCTCCACGGAGATGGGGGCATCCTGCAGGTCATAAGCGCCGTAGAGTTTACACCTGATCATGGCGGCGCACACGCTGCCGATGGCAATGTCAGTGCCGGAGGCGCAGGAGGCCGTGTAGGTCAGGGTGTCGTGGTCCAGCTCAGTGCCGGCCTCCGTACAGATGCGGATGTGGAGCAGTTGGGAGGAGAGAGCCGCCGCAAGTGCGTTTGATGTGTGATACATGCTCTGTCCTCCTTATTGCTCGATGGCGTCCACGGACACGTCGGTAACGTACTGGATGCCCGCCGCCCAGGAATACATGGTGTAAGTGGGCGTTCCGAAGTAGACGGTTTTCGTCACGGTCTGACCCGTCATGTCAGTGTACCTCATTGACACAAAGGGACTGTTTGCATTGCTGACTGCCGCCTCGATCAGGGCAACCTCGGCCATGGTCAGGGGCGGCCATTCCAGCTTGACCTTAGTCTTTGTAGCAATCAGCGTCCCCACCATCTTGCCGGATGCGGTACGGCCCGTATCGGCGGACCATACCTTCTCTGTGGAGATGGTCACGCCCTGATGCTTGGGTGCCGGCATCCGTGTGCCGTTGATGTACAGGTCTGATACTGTAATGTTTGCCATAGTGCCGTCGCCTCCTTATTCGTAGGCTGCCCACGGGAGCTGCCCGGTGCGTTTCGCCTCGCCGGTAGCGTAGTCCACCACGGTTTCGCCCAGCACTCTGCCGTCCGGCATCAGCACTTGCACGATCATGGGCTGGCCAATGCCGCCTGAATTGCCGCCGCCCATCCTCTGGTACAGACGATCCGCCAGTTTATCCAGCCAGGCGGTGTTATTCTCCAGTGGCACAATGGCCTCCGCCCCGGCTTCGCCGCCGATCTTGTCGTAGTCCAGCCAGGTGGGGCGCTTGATGATGCCGCCTTTTGCAAGGAACTTCGGCACAAATCTGATTATGCCGCCCGCCTTAGATGTTCCCTTGTACTCGACGTTTGCAAACTTTGGCTTGATTTTATTTCGAGCCTTGCTGAGCTCATCATTGATCTTCTTTGCCGTGCTGCTTGCAAAACTGGCCGGGGTCGTCGATGTGGCGGTGGGAAACAGCAGGTTGCCCGGTTTCCACTTGCTGATAAAGTCCTTAGCCAGAGTTGCCGGTGCGGTTTTCAGCACATTCGGATGAGACAGCGTTCCCGGCTTCCAACTGCGCTGGAAACCGGTTGCGAGACTTGCGGGCGTATTCTGCAGGGTGTTGTTCAACTTCACCGAGGTTCCGTCCAATATGGTCTTGATTCGCTTCTGCATAGGGGCGGGCTCTTCGCTCAGTTTATCGTTGATGCTGACTCCCACGCCGTCCAGCGTCTTCCGGATGCGGTTAAAGATGGACACCGGCTCCTCGTTCAGCTTGTCCTGTACCGTGGTGTTCATCGTAGCGCCGTCCAGCCCGTAGACCTTCTCCACATCGTCCTTGCCCTGCGCCGTCAGGCGGGCGTTAAGCTTGATGGCATTGACTCCGGTTTTGGTATTGTCGCCGTTCACCCCCATCTTGCCCTGCATCTGGTCGCGCATCTCCAGCGTGGCCTTTTTGATGCGGTCGAGGGCATCTGCGGAGTTTTTCTCCATGTTGAGCGGGAGAATGGGGCGGACTGTACCCTGCAAGGGCTTGGTCGTGCCGCTGCCGGGGATGATGCGGTTACTGGCACCTGCTGTGGAGGTATCCCAGTGGTAAGGTTCAAAGTTGTCGAGCCAATCGCCTAAGTTAAACCCACCAATGTGCTCGTTTCGCCAAGCGTTAACGCCTTCCCACCAATCTTTTGCTTCGCCGGATGCGAACCAGTCCACCAAAATGTCGTGAGGAATGTCCCCGTTTTCGACTCTCTCCTGTCTATGCTCCTTTCTTCGCTCCTGGATTTCTTCGGCCTTGTCTTTACCGTAAAACAGAGTGTCGACAGCCTTAGATATCCCGTCTGCAAAATCAAAAACAGTTCTTTCCTTCTCGCTCCCATCTGCTTCTAACACGCCAACGTGTACCAGCAGATCATGCACGTATCCGGAAATAGTGTCCAGCAAGGTCGCAATAGAGTTAATCGTATTCGGAATTCCCGTCTCCGCAAGCCATTTAGTGATTGGCAGAATAACGTCATTGTATAGTCTCTCAAGCAGCGCGCCCAGGTCATCCGCAATTGGCTTGAACTTCTCCACCAAGTTGCGAATACTATCCATCAGCGGCTCCAAATTCAGGTTTTTCGCCCATTTCTTGGTGGCATCAGTCATGCTTTTCACGTGGCCCAGCACACTTTCCACAATGTCAAGGATGCCCTGCCAGATACCTTCGCCGTTCCCGGCTTCATTCCACGCCTTTCTGAACTGACCGGCCAGTCCGCTAACTGCCCCGTTCACATTGGTGATAATATCAAGGATGTCTCCCCAAATCTTCTTGCCGGTGCCATTGTTCCACACATTGGTAAATGCGTCCTGGATGTCGGTCAGCATGCCATTTACTTCTGTCATCAGCTCAAAAATAGAGCGAATGACCTCATCTCCACGGCCAGCTTCTGTCCACGCCTGGTCAAAGGTGCCGACGAAAGCCGTTCCCAGATCCACCAGAGAACGGAAGTTCTCCAGCATGCTCTCCACCCAAGCCTGTCCTGTGCCATCCGTCCAGACATCCACGAATGATGTGCCGATATCAACAGCCGTCTGCTTGATCGTCTCAAACGCGGTTTGGATAGAGGTCATCACGCTTGAGCCGACGTTGTCCCAGGCTCTTTTCAGCGGGTCGAACAAACGCTCAAAGAACTCCTTGAACTGCCCCGGCATTCCGTTCCCGGTGATGGTGCTAGTGGAGGCACCGTTGCCCCCGCCGCCACCGCCGCCGGAACTGTCGCCGCCGCTGTTATCGCTCTGCTTATTGATCTCGTCAAAGCTATACAGTTCCCGGTTCAGTTCCTTCTGTGCTTGCGCTGCATCCTTGGTCGCACTGGCTACGCCGCTCATGTCGCTTGCCGCCCCGGAGATGGTCGTCCATTCTGCCCCCAGCAGATTGGTCACCAGCGTTGCAAAGGCGTTCGAGACCGCCTGAATATACGGCAGGATGGCGCTCAGGGCGTTAATTGCCACATTGATGGCGGGGGCCAGAGCATTGGCAAAGGCGGATTTCAAGCCGTCAACAGCGTTCTTGGCCGCTGCGTTCTCGCTGAGGTACTGCTGTACCACACTCCGCAGGCGGCCAAACAGCAGGGTAACACCTCGTAAGGCCATTCCGGCCAGATTGATATTGCGGATCTGTCGCACTATGCCGGAGAGCGCCGAATTCGCCCCGTCCCCACCGGATTTGACTCCCCGCAGACGATCCACAACGCTTTTCAGAATGGAGGTGCCGGGAGCAAGGCTGATCAGCTTACCGGCGAAGCGGGAGACCTCCCTTCCGGCCATCTGGAATGCTCTGCTGAGACTACCGCGAACCATCTCCGCCACACGGGCAAAGCCCTGGGCAATGCGCTGCCCGATGTCGGGAGTCGCAACACTTTTCAATTCCTCGACACGTTCAGAGAGCTCCGCCGTTGAGGCTGACACCTCCACCTGCCGATCTCTCACCATCGCCAATTTCTCACTGTAATCCGTCAGTCGGCTCTGGCTTTGCTGGGTCTGCATGGCCAGCCTTTCCAACTCCTGCTGGCTTCTCCCGAGGTCAGTCTGGAGTTGTTTCAGCCCCTTGGCGGAGGCATAGCCCAGGTTCTCCTCTCCGATGGTACGGATTGCCTCGTCCAGCCGCTGGAATCGCTCATTCGCACGGTCTGTTTCTTCGATCAACTGCTCCATTCGTTTCTTTGCCTCGCCAATGGATACCAGGGTATTGTCGGGCAGGAAAAATGCTGGGGCACCCCCCGCAGAGTTGATACCATTGTGGAGAGCCTGAATCTCCTGCTCCAGCTTATCCATCTCCGCAGCGGCCTTTTCCCTCTGTTCCGTCAAAGACGTGGAGAGGTCCAGTCCCTCAGTGGCCGACTTGATGGTGTCATAAGCGCTTTTCAGACGGTCGACCTCCTTCTCTGTGGACTGATAGGCCGCCTTGAGTTTTGCGAGGTTGTTCTGCTCCGCCGTGACGGCACGGGTGAGCTGCGTGGACTTACTGTATAGGTCCGTAGCCGCTTTGCCCATCTGGGCCGCCTGTCTGCTGGCCGCAGCGAGGGTCTGATTCATGGCCGAAATCTCACGGTTTGACAGATCGTTTGCCCGTTTCAGGGCTTCACCAACACTGTCAATGCGTTCTTGCACCTCACGGGTGGCCTGTCCTGCGTTTGCGAGCTGTTGGCGGTATTTTGCCACATCAGCCGCAAATTTGACCTGTATTTCTCTGACCACTGCATTATCAGCCACGCTTCTTCACCCCCTGCGCCGCATGGCGCTGCATAATATTCTTGTACTTCTGTACTTGCATCTCCGTGGTCTCCTCCTCTGTCCAGAAGGGGAAGTGGTTGTAGACCTCCGTTGCCGGATGCCCTGTGACCAGTTCAGCAATCAAAATTGCATGACGATGAGCAATGATGGACAGATTCTGATTGCGACGCCGTTCTCTGGCCCGATTTGCCCGGATAACGGCCTCAATCTCTCCTTGCGTCCATTCGCCCAGTTCATGGATGGGGATGCCGGCAATCAATGCCTCTTCTTCCAGCCGGAGCTCCCACTCATCCCACTTTCTCAGCCATTCGGCTGGGTCGTAGGGTTTTCCTCCTCATCAGGCTCCTTGTCAGACGCTTTGCTGACCCTGTCAAGGACGCCGTCCATCTCGTCAAAGGCCATGGTGTAAGCGGACCTGATCATGCGGCTGGTGGACTCCTTTGCCCGCTTTGCCACATCGGCGGTCACAAGGCCGGAGGTCACGGCAATATCCATCGCCAGGGCGTAGAAACGCTCCTGCCCCACATAGCCGCAGTCCACCAGCAGATCGTAAAACTCCTCGCCGTCGGTGATTTCGTTTCCGCTGCCGGGCCAGTTCAGCGCCTCAGTAAACAAGGCACACAGCCGGTCCTCGTCGTTAGCTGCACTCATGATCGTCTGCAAAGGCGTCTCCCCAAACCGCTCACGGAGATTCTTCTGTCCATCCCGCACAAGGCGGAGTTTGTATTCCTTCCCGTCCAGACGGACGGACAAACTTTTTCTACCCATAGTTTTATCCTCCTATCGCATGAGAAGGGGGCGGCCTTCCGACCGCCCCTGTGTTGGGCGTTGATTAGCCGTTGCCGCTGGGGTTGGTGACCGTCCACTCGCTCTGCAGATTGCAGGACAGTTTCGCGGACACCAGTGCATTGACGCCCACACCGGACACATAAGTAGTCACGTAGCAGGTGTTGGAAAACTTCGTTCCATCCGGGAAGCTGATCTCGATGGGCACGATGTTTTTCGCCACCTCCAGGGCCTTAAGCACCCGGTAGTCAGAATCGGCGGCGCTGTTGTCGTAGAGGTAGGTAACCTCGAAGTCCGGGGTGTCCTGAACGCCGGGGACCGTCTTCTTCATTTTGTCCTTCATACAGGTAGCGTCCAGACTGTCCGGCTTGCCGCCAATGTCGGGGATCTCGGTGACGTAGTTCATAGCTACGCTGTTCACCTTTACGTCAATGCCAATACTGGCAAGTCCCTGTTTTGCCATGGTTTATCATTCCTTTCTATTAGTCGATCAGGCGCATAAAGCGCTTGTCCACTCTCCGCCCGAAGCGGAAAGTCTTACGGTAGTTCCAGCCGCCGCCCTGCAGCAGCTCCTCCGGTCCGGCGTAATCCCGCCGATAACCGATGCCGCAGACAGCAGCGTTGACCAGCGGAGTCAGATCCCGCAGTGTGTCCCGTTCTGGGCTCCAAATGTCGATTTGGATGCCCAGTTGATCCACCACCGGGGTGCTCTCGCTCTGCCGGTTGGTGATTTCCGTGACGGTAATTAGCGTCCCCCTGTCCTCCCGCCGGGGCCACCGGGAGAGGACGGAGTATGGGTGTTCCGTTTCCAGGTCTTGAAGGACCTCTTTGATCTGCGGGACGGGGTCAACCATCATGGTCCATTCTGGCTTCACTTGGCAAACACCTCCGTCACGCTGGCTCCCAGCTCCTCCATAATCTTGTCCTCGTTGGCCACAAGGGCGTTATACATGAACGCCTTGGCCGGGACGCCCTCGGTATAGACATATCCGCCTTTTCCGGCTTGCACACCCTCTACATACGGCACAAACTCTTCACCGCGCTCTACGGCCACTTCTGCGCTCTGGTACTTCCACCCATCCGGGCGGCGGGTGATGCCCAACTCCCCATCCATGGGATGCGGATGCTCATCACCTACCGGGCCGGTGCCGAATTCATGATAGATGGCGGGGGCGTAGCTGGTAGCGGCCCCTCCCTCCACTGTATCGCCGTTGACCTCGACAAAGCTGTGAATAGAGTTCCGAAGCCGCCCCTCTCCGACCGGAGCGCCCTGCCGTGCCTGTCCGGCCACCTGTTCCGCCAGCTTGTGCGCCTTGACGATGGTAGCCCGTTGCAGCCTGTCATGCGATTCCTTTATATCCTTCAGCAGGGCGTCAAAGCCCGTCACATTTACGCTCATACCCGCTCCACCGTCGCTTTCCGATGAGAGGGCCACTGCTCTACCGACCGCACTTCCCAGATAGCACCGTCAAAGCGCACCCGGTCAAAGGGTGCAATCTCCAGAGCGGCGTCATAGATGCGCCCGGTAGCGGTCGCCGTGACCTGTTCGCCCGGCTCGGAGACGCTGGCAGCGCCGCCCTCCACCTGCCACGCCACGGCACCCGAACTACCCTCCGAAGCAGAGTAGTCCGGGCTATCCATGTCATAGACGGCAATAGGGTCGCCATAAGAGTCGGTTCCGGTTTTCCGGCGGTACAGGCTCCACGCCTTCCCCCATGCGGGGGGACGGTCAAATAGGATGCCGTTCATACCGTCACCACCCTATAGCGGGCGATGCTGTGGAAGATGGCCTGCTCCTGAGCCTGCCAGCTCTCGCCGCTCCGATAGGTCACATTCTGGCTCAAGTTCCCCTCTGTCACGGAGATATCCTGCATGCCGGGGTGTCCCGCCTCCGCCGTGTCCCGCTGGTAGTAGACTGCCGCCAGCGCCACCAGCTTCGGGTAGAATCGCTCTGCCAGCTCATCCATGTTGAGGTAGAGCAGCAGTTCTCCCTCTGCCTCGACAAGATCAGCTTCGAGGGCGGCGGTGACATCGTCGTCCGGGTCATCCAGCCCCAGCTTGAGCTGGAGACGGGTCAGAAGCATATCAAGCTGGTCACTGGTCATGGCGGTTACTCCTCCTTGTTCTCCTCGGGGGCCTGCCCCACTTCGGGCTTCTTGTCGCCCTTGCTGCCCTTGCCCTTCTTGGGCTCAGGGAACGTCAGTCCGATGGTAGTCATATCTGTACCTCCTTACGCCTTGTGGCTCAGATAGATACCGGCGACCTTGTTCTTGAACACGTCCACGATGCCGTACTTGCGGTACTTGGCAATATAGGCATCGCTGTTCGGGTTGTTGGCAGGCTCGATGATGGAGCTAACCACGTGCTTGTCCCACTTGATCAGGCAGGACGGCTCGACGATCATAAAGTTGATGTCTTTGCCGGTAGTAGCCTTAGCGTACCCGCCATCGGTCTCGCCCTCAGAGGAGCCGTCCTTCAGGTCAATGGCGGTGTAAAACCGGCTCTGAGGCACCTTGACCACACGGGCGAAGGTTGCCAGCACCTCACGGCTCTTGGTGGTGTCCAGTGCCATGACGGAGTTGATCAGCGTGGGGGTGGCGTACAGAATACGACCCTCGGCGGTCACCTCATCCTCGTCCATCTTGCTGATGGCAGTCAGCAGGGCGGTCAGGAAAGCAGTGCCGTCTGCATAGGTGGCGGCGGTCGCCTTGGAGATACCGGCGGTGCCTGCCAGCTTGGCGAAGGTGAAGGCGTCCGCTTCGGGCGCTACCTTGGTGCGCATCAGTTCGCCGGATGCTCTGCCGAAAGCGATGCCGAAGGTCTCCTCGTCGTCCATAGCGTCCACGGCGATCTTGGTGCCACGGTCGTAGTTGAACGTAGCGCTCTTCCAGACCACGGAGACGTTACCGCTGGTGTAACCGCTGTTGCGGTCATAGTCGCCCAGACCGCTGACCTCAATCTGAGGATACAGGATCTCGTTGGCGTTGGCGCCCGCCCGAATCAGGGAGGGGTCAGAGGTGAGGTCGTTGGTGACAGAAGCGTTCTTGTAGACCTCATCCAGCAGGTCGGTATAGCGCTTTGCCAGTGCGATGGTGTTTGCCATTGTAAATCATCCTTTCTTATTTCTTGGGTTTCAGCCCGAACCAGCTACGCATTTTGTCGTCTGCGTTGTTCGTCTGGCTGGGCTCCTTGGGAGGCTGTGCCCCCCGCATCAGGTCCGTCACAGCGGCGGAGATGGCCTTGTTCCAGATGCCCTCGAACTCTTCCAGATTCGCCGTACTCTCCTCGGCAGTCTTGCCGGAGAGGTATTTGGCAAAGCTGGCATCGAGGCCCCGCTTCTGGAGCTCTGCGCCCACGGTCACCCGCATCTGCTCGGCGGCAAAGCTGGCCCTCTGCGCATCAAAGGCAGCCCTGTCCTTGTCCAGCTGATACCGCTCCCGCTGGGCGGCGGTCATCTTCTCCAGCTTTTTCGCCTCGTCCTGCTCCTCAATCTGTGCAGCTTCCCACTTCTTGCGGGCGGTCTCCACAGCCTTGACGTTTCGGCGGTCGAACTCGCTGCGATAGGCCGGGTTGCTGTCCAGCATCTGGTCAAAGGTCAGCTCCGCTCCCCCGGGGTTTTGGCTATCCCCCACGGTCTCGGTGGTCTGCTGCTCCGTCTGCTCGACAGTCTTGGTTTCTTCGTCCATGTGTCTCTTCCTTTCTGTGTCCCGCCCGGTCGCAAGTCCCCGGCGGTATCACGGTGAAATGGGTATGAAAAAAGCACGGTGCCAGTTGCAACGTGCTTTAATCAACTATTTAGCTGGGAGTGGTTGTTTCCAAAATGGAAATAACCATGAGGAAATTGCGTCGAAATCGAGGCAATTAAACCAAAAATCAACGCATTTGGTTGTATGGGTTCGCTTACTGAGTGATTTCCTCGATCATAGCTTCCAGCATTTCATCCAGAGAGGCGTAGTCATTCGGGAAAAATCCATCTCCATCCTCACCGGTGTCCTGATACTCAATGACCAAAAAATCCCAAGGCGGCTTATCTCCCATCACATGGATGGAAAACGGAACGCCGGATTCTGTGAGGAATGTCTCATTATCCTTGTGCCCCTGCTCTGTGCGAAACTGTTCCCTGAGCCGGTCAGACACGGCGTTCTTCACACGCACCGGGTCAGATTGCATTTCCTTCCATGTCATAGCGATTCCCCCCTTTCGTGTCCCGCACCTTCCAATATGCTCCCCCATGATGCGAACGGCTTTCGGGGTGATACTGGAAGATGCCGTTTCCTCCGTAGTTAGTTTTATATCCGCCGCCCTGTTCAAAGGGTACGCCCTTGAAGTTGCCCCGGCTCAAGGGTTTCACGTCAAAGCCGGAGCGCGCCAAAGCTGCTTTCATCTCTGCCGGTGAATAAGCCCTCAAGCCGTGGTGGTTCTTCCGAACCACAGCGCCGAAGTCATCCGAACTCGGTCCTTTTGCCAGCGCAGATACAATCTCCCGACGGCCTAGCTCCGTCTTGATGTCTTGTCTCAGCACTGCCCACTTCTCGCCACCAGTATACTTCATCCGCTGGAACTCTTCAAGCGTTTTCGGCGCATTCTCACCCAAAACCGCCCGATAACGCCGGAACTGTTCCCGGTCTGCCGCCTTGTTCCGGTACGCCTGCTCCTTCGCCTCTGCCTCAGGCCTGCCCTTGACGTACTTCTCGTACCATTCCGGATACTTCATGTCCCCCGGCACGGTGATACCCTTCCCCGTCACCGGGTCTCTCGCCGCCCTCGGCACCTTCCGGAGCTGCTCATCCGTCATGTCCGGCATGGTGGTGGAGCGACAATGCGGGTGCATGGGCGGCAGGTTTTCGCCGGCCTGTGCCTCTGCCACGGAAAAACGCTTCATATCAAGGCTGCGGCAGACTTCAGACGTCCGTAAATCCAGCGTGGCAAGGAAGATATAGCGCTCAATTTCCGCCGCCTGATAGCCCAGTAGATGCCCCTGATTGGCAATGTAGGCGCATTCCGTCTTGACCAGCCGGGCGGCCCGGTACTTAGCTCCCTCCGTCTCGTCCATGCCGATGACGTGGAGCAGGTTGTCCCGCATCTCGTCATAGCGGAGACCGGCCATGATGCCCACCGTGACCGTGTCCTCTACAGCATCCGCAAAGCGCTGGTTGTTGTCCCAGAGGCGCTCTGACCAGTTCTTCCCGCTCCAGTCTGCAGCAAGCGCCGCCGTGATCTGGTTGTCATTCAGCAGGCTAAAGTCATAGCCCTCGCCGGTATACTGCTGAATGTCGAAGGTCGTCCGGTAATAGGACTGCTCCAACGTGTCAGAGAGCCTGTCCCGGACGTAGCTGACCTCATCCAGACCCACCATGCGAGCCTGTGTGTAGAGGCTGTCCCGGAGCGCCTGCAGGCGCCCGATGCGGTTGGCATAGGCCGGAGCGGACAGTCTCGCCCAGATGTCCCGTTTGACCTGACCGGTCGCTCTCTGGTACTGCTCCAGCAAGAGCGCCCGTGCCTCCTCAGTTTCCCTGACGGTCAGCAGCTGCATGGCCTTGTCAGGATTCAGCGCCCCGCCCCTGACGTAGCTGGAGAAAACCTTCTCGATCTGCTGAAAAATCTGCTCCTGCGCCAGTCCATAGAGGCGGGAAATCTGCTGCACCGTGGCGTCTGCTCTGGTGTTCAGCAGCTGCTCGAGCAGGAGCGCCCGGCGTTTCCAGTAGTTCTTACTGTTCATCTGTCAGGAAGCGGCGGGACTTCCGCTCCGCCTCCTCTTCTTCCGCCTCATCGCCGGTCTGGAAGGTATGCTGATAAGCCTCCTGATTCTCCTGCTTCTGGCGCTTGATGTTCTCCAACGCCTCAGCTGGATCCTTGATAAACCAGAGCTGCCCCAGCAAGGTCTGGTCGTCCACGATGCCCTGCAAGCTGGTCACCATCTGGACGATCTCAGATTCATTGATGGGCATACTCACCGTGAACACGATATCCACGTCATTGACGCCTACCGGGTCCATCTCGCCCTTGACATTCAGCCAGTGGTTATACAGGCTGAACCGCTCCTGCAAGCCCTTCTCCATCTGTCTGATCTTGCCCTTGACCAGCAGATTCATGGTCAACAGCTTCAGCTTCAGCGCCTGCCCGGAGGCGTTGCCGGAGAATTTTTCGTCCGACATGTCCACCGTCATGGTCTGCTTGTGGATTTCCCGGACGATGGCGTCCGCCAAAATCTGAACGCTCGATTCATCGAAGGTCTTCTGGATGTACTCCGCCTTTGCGTCCAGCGGGGCGCCGTCAATGAACTTCTCTTTGACCAGCTTCTCTTCCTCACCGGGGGCCAGCGTCATGCCGAAGAACACCAGAAGGGCGTCCACAAACTTCCGCTTGTCCGTCACCCGGTCGGAGAGCAGCTGGTCGTAAGCGTCGATCAGGCTCATCACCTGCTCAAAGTCGCCCTGCCGCTGGGCATTATTTTCGTAAGCGATCACCGGCACAGCGCCGAAATAGTGGGGGGTGGCGGGGCTGACGGGGTGAAAGAGCGCCGTCTCCAGATCGGAGGACTGATAGTCCCTCACCGTCCGGTCCGTGTACACCGTGGCGGCATAGTACTTCTGCCCGTTGGTGTTCTCTCGCTGCTCCCAGACAATGCCAAAGAGCTTGTTGTGCTCCACTGTGGAATCACAGACCAGAATGCCATTGTCCGGGCTGATCCGGGCGCTCCGGGGTCGGGGATCGGCGTCAGAGGAGGCGTAGCAGACCTCCATGCAATCACCCATAATGCCCATGGTGCGCCCTAACTCCAAATCCAGCTGACTGATCCGCTGGCTGTCGTAGCAGTCCAGCAGCGGGGAAAGGTCGATCACGTCCGAACCGGATAGGTCAGGCGTCATAGTCTCCATCTCGTCGTCGTGGGCGGCCTTATCTCCGTCGTCCCGGCGCTGGTTGGCGTCGTATTTCACTGCCTCGCCCAGATAGTAGCCCAGCGTCACGTCCACGACGTACTTGGCGTAGTTGGCGGAGACCCGTACCTCGTTGGTGCCAGGCTTGCCCAGGAAGATGTCATGCTGCCCCAGATAGTAGTCCATCAGGTGCTTGTACCGCCCTCTGGCCTGCTCCGCCTTGCGGATGCAGTAGCGGAGGACGGAGGGGGAAAGGTTTTCGAGGTCAGGGACCTCGGTTTTGTCGATGTATAAGATCATATGTATTGCCTCCCTTGGGCATAAGAAAAGGACGCACCGAGGTAGTACGTCCTTACGGCAAACGCCCGGATTTCAACCGGAGCTGCGTCTATCAACGTGTGCTCACCCTACACTACTGTTTGCCATGTCTATTGTACCACAGGTGGCGAACTCTCTCAACCATTTTCTTTTCCTCTGCAGTGAGATTGGTCGCTCCTTTTGGCCCATCGTTTTCCTTGTGCTCATAATTTCATACTTTCTTTCTAATCTGCCCTCAGTCAAACCAGTTGCTTTGAAATACGATTCGACAAGCAAATCAACATTGTTCTTAACTGTTTGTTCTTTTTGTGTGTAACGCTGATTTGCTCCTAGCCCGCTACTTCCTCCGCGTCCGCCCATAAGTTATTCCTCCTAAAAAATGCCAGGTCGCTTCCCGACTCTGACTTGATTGCGATTGAGCACGGTGCCGACAAAATACCGCACAGCGTCCATGCAGTGGTCATTCTCTTTGATGGGTCTGTCCTGCCCGTTCAGCCCCGGCTTATCATCCCAGACATAGGCCTGAAACTCGGCCTTCGTCTCGGTACAGGTATCGGAGAAGATCAGGTTGCCCTCCTGGAGCAGCTGCCCCACAAGCCGAATGCCGCTCAGTACGGCATTGTCCGCCGTCTGAACCGCATACCCCCGTTGTCTCAGCAAGGCGATAAAGCTGGCGGCAGAGGGGTCTACGATGACCGCTCTGGGCTTGACGCCGCCCAGAAATCGCTCCAGATCGTCGGCATACTCTCCGTCTGTCTTCTGGCGCATCTTCTGTCGGCCTGACCAGTAGTATTCTTTCAGGCAGACCCAGCGGCGGCTCCCGCTCTTCTCCTGCTGCCAGAGCAGGAACACGGTGGGGTTCTGGGTGCCGTAGTCGCAGGAAATATAATAGCTGCCTGCCGTCTCCGGGAGCTGTCGGAGCATGTGCCGCTCGGGGTCAAACATATCGTAGATCTGCCCCTCTGCCGCTACCCACAGCCCCTGCACATAGCGCAGATAGAAGACGCCGGTATACAAGCTCTCATACCGCTTGCGGATGGCGGGCGACAGACTGTAATTGTCCTCCATCGTGAAATGCAGGTGGAGGACATTCTTTGCCTTCGCACGGCGTACCCACTCGACATAGAACCAGTGAGCGGGGCTTGCAGGATTGCAGTTGAACCAGAACTTTGACCCCTCCACGCTGCATCGGGCAAGCGCCTGTTCCACAAAGGACCGTGGCATCAGCGCCACCTCGTCAAAGAGGACGCCTGAGAGCGTCATGCCCTGAATAAGAGCATAGCTGCTCTCGTCCCGGCCTCCGAACTCGTGGTAGACGTTGGTATGCCCGAAGGCGGTCACCGTCAGGGTGTTGTCACTCCGGCGTTCCTGCATTTCGCAGATGCCCTCCAGCCACTGGGGCAGAAGGCTTGTCACATTGCGCCGCAGCGCCTCAATGGTCTTGCCGCACAGAGCAAAGCGCTGACCGTTGAAATTGGTCTGCGCCCACAAAATGAAGCCGACTGCCATAGCCACGGTCTTGCCGGAACGGACGGAGCCGTCACAGATAATGCCGTCACGGGTCATCAGCTCCGGTATTCTCCACCAGAGCAGCGTCTGTAGTTGTTTCGGGCTGAATCGCCGATAGTTCATTCAGAGACGCCTCCAGTTGGTCAAAGAGGTTGTTTTGCGGCTCGTCTGCCCCCGTCCCCTGCGGTTCGCTGTTCAGCAGGTCGGTGTAGTTTTGGACGTACCGCCGCACGTCTGCGGCCTCTGTGGCTTTCGTAATGCCTTTAATGCGATCACGGGTGACCTCCCACAGCAGTCGGCGGCATTCGGCTTTCAGAGCGGCAATATCGCTCTCGGCGTCAGAGATTTTTTCAATAGTTTTCTGCTTCGTTCTGCTTCCAACCGCTTCCCTGTGTGCTTCCCGTTCTGCGTCCCAGTCCTCAGCTCTTGCGTGCTTACTCACGCTCCCGCTGGATACGCCGTATTTTCTAGCGAGCGCCCGCTGGCTGACGTCGCCAGTGATGTATTCTGTTTTAATCTTCCGCCAATCAGCCACAAGGGGCTCACCTCGCTTTTAACATGGTCGAATTCGACCAGTTTAGTACCCGCCCTTACCCGCCGGCTGTTCCGTCCGGCACACCGCTCTCTGTAAAGAGCAGAGGCCACAGGGTATCTGATCCTGTGACCTCTCTTTAGCGCACAGGCCGAGTCGAACGGCCTTCTGACGGAAGGAGGCGGGACCGTCTCCCTTACCGGATGCGTTTTACACGATACATAGTAGCACAGGTGGAATATGAAATACTATGAACACTTTTCAATAATGGCGGCAATGGCGTCCAGTGCTTTTCCGTGCAGCATCATCACGCCACGCCAGCTATACCCCATATCCACGGCAATCTGTTCCCACGTCTTAAACTCGGTGTAGCGCTCGAGCAGCAGCGTCCTGTATCTGGCATCCGGCACCTGCGCTATGGCAGCAAGTATCTCCGCCCGAATCCCCGTCAGCTCATCCACACGGGCATCTATCAGGGATTCCAGTTCCACAAGCTTATCAAACTTATGGGGATTCGCCGACGATTGCACCACGTCCCCCTTGTAACTGGGCGAGATAGACAGCGCCCGCCGCCGTGCCTCCGCCCGCAGACTGAGGAGAGCATTGATCTCCTTGTCCAGCTTCCAGCCACGTTGTAACCATTCTTTTGCGGTCATTTTTCCTCCTTCGTTCTCGTTTTACAGTCCGCCCCGCACGCAGGGCACTTACAGTAATGCCGGTCCCCGCCCATCCCCGGCACAAATTTGCACTTGCTCCGATGCTGGGC
>Ga0326514_10001453_pt1 | contig 15490 bp, 7 predicted proteins | sample 3_2548_0518_D_FD_203653 | JGI IMG/M metagenome (GOLD analysis project Ga0326514, IMG submission 203653) | Bovine rumen microbial communities from UC Davis, California, United States - 3_2548_0518 | ecosystem: Host-associated > Mammals > Digestive system > Stomach > Rumen | place: USA: California...
CATCATTGGAAATCGCGTAAAGATTATCAACACCAAAGAGATTACCAACACCGTCATCAAGGGCGACTGTGAAATCAACGGTGCAGCACGCCTTTCCGAGTGTACCATCCTGAGTTCGGAGGATGCCAGCGTCTATATCGGAACAGGCGTCATCTGCGAGAACTCCATCATCTGCGACGGTTGCTCCATCAACAACTCCGTAAAGATGCAGGACTGCTTCGTGGGCGAGGCCTGCCAGATTACCAACGGCTTCACCGCCGAGGCCAGCCTCTTCTTTGCCAATTCCTACATGGCTAATGGTGAGGCCTGTGCAGCCTTCTGCGGTCCTTTCTCTGCCTCACACCACAAGTCGAGCTTGCTGATTGGCGGACAGTTCTCTTTCTACAATGCCGGCTCCAATACCAACTTCTCCAACCACGCCTACAAGATGGGTCCCATGCACTATGGTACCTTGGAGCGTGGTACGAAGACGGCCTCCGGTTCCTATATCCTCATGCCTGCCACCATCGGCGCTTTCAGCGTCTGCTTTGGCAAGCTGATGCACCATCCTGACACTCGTTGCCTACCTTTCAGCTATCTGATTGCCTATGGCGAGGACATGTACCTGGTGCCGGGCCGCAACATCACCACCGTGGGTCTCTATCGTGACATCAAGAAATGGCCTAACCGCGACAAGCGTTCCAAGCAGTCGAAGAAGTCGATCATCAACTTCGACTGGCTCTCGCCTTTCACCGTCGGCGAGTTGCTGCAAGGCATCAAGATTCTGGAAGCCCTGCGTTCGGCCTCAGGCGACAATGTCACGAAATACAATTTCCATGAATACGTCATTAACGCCTCCTCGCTGCAAAAGGGTTTGAAGTATTACGACATCGCCCTCCGCATCTACATGGGTGCCGTATTGAAGCGCGCCCAGAAGGAAGGATTCTTCGGCTATCCCAAGTCCGAGATTGGCAAGGGTAGCTGGGTTGACCTCAGCGGTCTTCTCCTGCCTGAAAGCGAGGAGCAGCGACTCATCGACGACGTGAAGAACGGAGCCATCGAGAACATCACACAGGTGCTCGACCGCTTTGAGGAGATCAACAACCACTACAGCGACTACCGCTGGGCTTGGTCCTATCAGTTGATACTTGACTACTACCACTTGAATGAGATCGACGCACAGGCATGCGAACGCATCCGCGAAGACTACGTGAAGGCTCGTCGTGCCTGGATTGCCGAAATCCGCAAGGACGCCGAGAAAGAGTTTGCGATGGGCGACGTGGAGCAAGAGGTCTACGACGAGTTCCTATCCAAGCTCGACCATGAGATTGATTACGAGAATTAATAGCTATGAAGAAACTTTTGTTTGCCTTGATGGCAGTACTTGCACTCGCTGGTTGCAAGAAAGAGTATGAGGAGGTGAAGGGCGACCTCTCGGAGACCCGCATCTACACCTTGAAGAATGGATTGAAGGTCTATCTGTCCGTCAACAAGGAAGAGCCTCGCATCCAGACCTACATCGCCGTTCGCACAGGTTCTAAGAACGACCCCTCCGAGACGACCGGACTGGCCCACTACCTGGAGCACCTGATGTTCAAGGGTACCAGCAAGTTCGGCGTGACGGATGCCGAGAAGGAAGCCCCATTGCTGGCCGATATTGAGGCCCGCTATGAGGAATACCGCAAACTGACCGACCCCGAGGAGCGTCGTGCCGCCTATCACGGCATCGACTCGGTGAGCCAGCTGGCCGCCCAGTACTTCATTCCCAACGAATACGACAAACTGATGTCGGCTATCGGTGCCGAGGGTACGAATGCCTACACCTCCAACGATGTGACCTGCTACACGGAAGACATCCCCTCCAACGAGGTGGAGAATTGGGCGAAGATTCAGAGCGACCGTTTCCAGAACATGGTGATACGTGGTTTCCACACCGAGTTGGAAGCTGTCTATGAGGAGTATAACATCCACTTGACGGATGACACCGACAAGCTCTTCAACGCCATGCTCAACAAGCTGTTCCCCAACCACCCCTACGGCACGCAGACCACCATCGGCACACAGGAGCACCTGAAGAATCCATCCATCACCAACATCAAGAACTACTTCAAGAAGTGGTACGTGCCCAACAACGTGGCCATCTGTATGTCGGGCGACATGGATCCTGATGAGGTCATCACCATCATCGAGAAATACTTCGGCGACTGGCAACCGGGCGAGGACGTGGCTCAGCCTACCTTCCCCGAGCTGCCCACCATCAGCCAGCCCATCGACACGACCGTCATCGGCCTCGAGGCCGAGACCGTTTGGATGGGCTACCGCTTCGACCGAGCCTCCTCCTTGCAGGTAGACACCCTGCAGGTCATCGAGCACATGCTGAGCAACGGCACGGCAGGACTCATCGACCTGAACATCAACCAGCAGATGAAGATGGCTGAAGCATGGGGCGGCGTGATGGCCATGATGGAACACTCACTGTTCATCCTGGGTGGCACGCCACGTGAAGGGCAGACCCTTGACGAGGTACGCACTCTGCTGCTCGACGAAATCGAGAAGCTAAAGAAGGGCGAATTCAGCGATGACCTGCTACCTTCGGTGGTCAACAACCTGAAGCTGCAATACTACAACGCCCTGGAGAACAACCGGGCTCGTGCCAACATGTACGTGCAGGCTTTCATCAACGGCACGCCTTGGGAACAGGAAGTGCAGGCTCTGGAACGTGTCGAAGGCATGACCAAGGACCAGATTGTCCAGTTTGCCAATCGTCATTTCGCCCAGAACTACGTCACCGTCTTCAAACGTCAGGGCGTTGACCCCACACAGAAGAAGATTGACAAGCCGCAGATCACGCCCATCCCCACCAACCGCGACATGGTCTCCCACTTCGTGGAGGAGATACAAGAGTCCCAGGTGAAGCCCATCGAGCCGAGGTTCGTGGACTTCAACAAGGACCTGACCTTCGGCAAAGTCTCCTCGGAGGGAGCGTTACCTTACGTCTATGTGCAGAACAAGGAGAACGGACGTTTCCAGTTGTCCTTCTATTATGACTTTGGCGAAGAGAGCGACGTACGCTACAATTACGCAGCCGAATACATCGACTACTTAGGCACCGACTCGCTGACCAATGAGCAACTGAAGCAGCAGTTCTACAAACTGGCTTGCAACTATCATATCCTGGTGGGTGCACGCAATATCAGCGTCAGCCTGAACGGCCTGAGCGAGAACATGCCCGAGGCGCTGAAGTTGTTGGAGCACCTATTGCAGTGTGCCAAGGTTGACTCAAACGCCTACCAGCAGTACATCGCCATCCGCGAGAAGAGCCGCATGGACGCCAAGACCGACCAGCGTACCAACTTCCAGTACCTGGTACAATACGGTATCTACGGCCCTTACAATCGCTACCGCAACTCCATGACGGCCCAGCAACTGGCTGCCACCGACCCGCAGGATTTGCTCGACCTGCTGAAGGACCTGTCACAGTATGAGCACACCCTGCTCTACTATGGTCCCATGAGCGAGAAAGAGCTGGCAGACGCCATCACCCTTCACCACTCGCCCTATGCCACCAGCAACCTGCCAATTCCCGAAGGCAAGCACTACGCCCAGCAACCCACGCCTCAGAGTGAGATTCTCCTGGCACCCTATGATGCCAAGAACATCTACATGCGCATGTATCACAACGAGGAACGTGAGTGGAAAGCCGAGGAAGCACCCATCGTGGCCCTGTTCAACGAGTACTATGGTGGCGGTATGAACACCGTGGTGTTCCAGGAGCTTCGCGAGACCCGAGGACTGGCCTACAACGCCTTCGCCATGTTTGTCGAGCCATCCTATAAGGACGAGAAAGACTATTTCTTCACCCATATCATCACGCAGAACGACAAGATGATGGACTGCGTACGCCAGTTCCACGTCATCCTTGACACCATCCCACAGAGCGAAGCCTCGTTCCAGATTGCCAAGGATGCCCTCACCAAGCGACTGGCCAGCATGCGTACCACCAAGTTCGGCCTCATCAACGCCTGGCTCACGGCTCGCGAACGCGGTCTCGACTACGACCTGAACGAACGCATCTACAAGGCCATCCCCGACATCACCTTGCCTGACGTGGTGAAGTTTGAACAGGAGCAGATGGCCCACAAGCCCTATCGCTACATCATCCTGGGCGACGAGAAAGACCTTGACATGGCTGCCTTGCAGCAATATGGTCCTATCAAGCGTGTCACTACCACAGAAATATTCGGCTATTAGAGAAACAGCTGATGATAAAAAGAGGAAAGGGTAATAGATGAAAGCACTCTATCAGCCATATCTTCCACTCACAGCAGGGCAGCGCAAGCTGCTCTGCTTTATGGCTACTATTACCCAGCGTATAGACACACGCATCCTCGGCCTTTATGCCAAGGCTGAGGATTTGACTCAGGAACAGGTGAAGAAGACGCTCCATTCGCTGACAAGCTTCTTCGACCAATTCTACTATTTTCGCGATGAATATCAGTTAGCCGCCACTCATATCGCACCCCTTCTGGTCTACTTGGCGGAAGAGCAGCCTCAATGGATATCCCACTTCGACGTCTTCTTCAAGAGAATCCAATCCATGGAGCAACGCCAACTGATGCTCAAGATCAGGGCATGCCTGAAGGGAGAGAAGGTCATGCCGATGAGGGAACTTGCCACAAGAAACTATTGCAGGATGCTCGTCCCCCTGGCGTCCTTCCCGAAGTTCTTCTCCCTGATGCGCGACATCCCCCACTTCATAATGATGGACTTCGTCTGCCAGGTGGCCATCTGGCAGATAGAGCACGACATCGCTGATCCCGACAACATGTTGGGGCAGATAGCCAAATTGAGCTACCCCAGCCTGAGTACCGTCGATAGCGGGGAAATGAACAGCATCGTGTCGCTCTATGATTTCTACAAGCAGGGACGCTACGACACCTACGCAGCCAGCTTCAACAACCTGTTCAGCCACCTCCTTGTGAGTGCCAAGGCTCTTTACGACGGCAACTTCGAAACGGCCTTCAAACAGATGAACCAAGCCATGCGCGACTACAACAAGGCTTGTCAGCCTTCAGAGAAAGGCTACTTCAACATGGCTCTGAACAATCTGATGCTCGTCTTGGCCTATCACCTATACACCCCCGACGAGCACAAAAAGCTCAGTTCCCTACTCAAGAAGGACAACTTCCGCTTGCTGGCCACCTCGAAAAGTGTGGTGTGGATGGCCCAGTACCTGATGGATGCCATCGAGCCGTCGGGAGCGGTGCTACGCACAGAACTGCGATCCGACGTACCGCTACGACAGTATTTGGCACTCATGGCGGCCCGGTTCTTCCATATCGACGTGGAACTGCCGGAGAACCTTCCGGCCGAGCCTGCCACGTGGCTGCTACGCACAGAATTGTCGGGCAAGGCGCCGTCGCTGCTTTCCCGCATAGGCTATAAGCAGAAGTGGGAACGCCTACTCGAAGAGCTGACACCCAAGGACGACAAGATCGCTGCCACGCAGGAGGTCACATCGCGAGTGGCCTACGTTTTCCACTTGAACTGGGTGGAGTTGCGAGAACAGAGCCGTCTGAAGTCGGGCGAATGGGGTGCTGGCAAGAAGTTTTCGATGGACGCTTTCAAGCGGGGCACGCCCTTCATGGACGACACCGACCGCCGCATAGCCGCAACCATCAGTGGTGGCTACTACTCCTACGACCTCACCATTGAGAAGGTGCTCCCCTTCCTCATCAACTCCGACCGCGTCTATACGGGTGTCTATGCCCCACTCATGCCCGTTGCCATCGTCGAGGAGAAGCCCTACCTCATCATCGAGCGTGGCAAGACAGGCTTCACGCTGAAGTCGAACATCAGCAATGCCAAGCTGGACGGATCCACCATCTATCGCAAGGAAAGCGACACCCACTATACCGTCATCACCATGACGTCGCAACAGCGCAACTACTACCGCCGGCTGTTGGAAGTTGGCACCTTCCCCTTGGAGGCCGAACAGCAGTTGCGAGAGTTCCTGCCCAAGGTGAGCAACGTGGTGGAGGTGCATAGCGACCTCGTGGAGGGCGGCACCACGCTCGAGCACCGAGACGGGACGGGTCTCCTGTGCCTACAGGTGCTGCCGTCGATTAGCATGCAGAATGCCTTCGACCTGTGCTGCTACGCCAGGCCACTGCCCAACGGCCCCACCCTCTTGACGCCTGGCAAGGGACTGAACCCCTGCGTGGCCGAGGAAGACGGCGTACGCTATCAGACCACCCGTGACATGAAGGGCGAACGTGCCAACCTGCAAGTGCTCTGCACCTTTATCGAAGACAACGACTTGGCCGACAATCCCGATGACAACTTTGCCATTCGGACACCCATCACCCTCACCCCCGAAGGGCTGCTACAGCTCATGGAGTTCATACAAACAGAGTCCGAACGATTCTATTTGGAATGGCCCGAAGGCGGACAACTGCGCCTGAAGTCGCCGAATACCAGTGCATGGAACATCTCGTTGCGCTCCAACAGCGGATGGTTTGAGGTGGAAGGCGAGATTCCCATCGACGACGACACCGTACTTTCCACCTCCCAACTGCTCAAGTTGGTGGCGGAGAACACCAGTTCGGGATTCATCCGCCTCAACGACACCGACTTCCTGCGCATCAGCGACAAGCTACGCAAGCAGCTCCAGCGCATCGAGAGCCTCACCGTGAGCGACCACGGGCACCTGCATATCAGCCCACTGCACGCCTCTCTCTTAGGCAGCGTGCTCAGTGGCGAGGTCGAGGTGAAGCACGACAAGAAGATTGACGAGCTGCAAAAACAAATCAAAAAGAGCATGGCACAGCAACCCGAAGTGCCAAAACAACTCAAAGCCGAATTGCGCGACTACCAAATAGAGGGGTTCCAGTGGATGGCACGCATGACCGGATGGGAAGCCGGGGTCTGTCTGGCCGATGACATGGGCCTGGGCAAGACCGTTCAGACCATTGCCTTCATGCTCTACGTGGCCCAGGAAGGTCCTTCTCTCGTGGCGGCTCCCGCCTCGGTGGTGCTCAACTGGCAACGAGAAATCCAACGCTTCGCCCCCACACTCAATGTGGTGGTGCTCAACTCTGCTACCGACCGCCATGTCACCATCGACTCCGCAGGCAAACACGACGTGCTGCTGACCACTTACGGCCTCTTCGTCACCGAAGCAGATGACCTGGAACAGAAGCAGTGGAACACCGTCTGTCTGGACGAGGCCCACGTCATCAAGAACCGTGAGACCAAGACATCGGCAGCAGTCATGAAGCTGCAGGCCCGTCACCGCATCATCCTCACAGGTACCCCCGTACAAAACCACCTCGGCGAACTGTGGAACCTCTACCAATTTATCAATCCTGGACTTCTCGGCAGCTACGACCAGTTCCAGAAGAAATACATCATCCCCATTGAGCAGCAGCAGAACAAGGCGCGGTCGCGCCAACTGAAGCGCATCGTACAGCCCTTCATCCTGCGACGCACCAAGCAGGAGGTCATCGAGGAACTGCCCGACAAGACCGAAATCCAGATGCCCGTCGAGCTGAGCGACGACGAGCTGGCCGTCTATGAGGTCATTCGCCGACGCGCCAAGCAACTGCTCGAAGAGGAGCAGGACGGACCACTCAGCGTCAACACCCTCTCCGAGATTACCCGTCTGCGCCAGGCCGCCTGTGCAGCCCAGTTGGTAGCGCCCCTTACGGGGCCAAAGGGAAATGGCAAGGCTAAGGGACTCCCCTCGGAAGCAATTGAGGGAAATTGGGGGGACATGCCCTGTTCGAAAATCAACACCTTATTGTCGCTATTAGAGGAAATCGTGGGCGGGGGCAACAGCGTCCTCGTCTTCAGCCAGTTCACGTCCTTCCTCACGATGGTACGCGACGCCATCAAAAAAACGCCCTCACTATGCGGAGAGCGAGGCGAGCCTCTCTATCTCGACGGAACCGTACCCATGAAGAAGCGTGAACAGCTGGTGCAGTCGTTCCAGCGAGGCGAGCACCCCATCTTCCTCATCAGCCTGAAAGCTGGTGGACTCGGCCTCAACCTTACGGGTGCCAACTACGTCATCCACCTCGACCCTTGGTGGAATCCCGCCATCGAGCAGCAAGCTACGGACCGCGCCTACCGCATCGGCCAGCGACAGAACGTCACTGTTTACCATCTCATTTCCCAACACACCATCGAGGAGAAGATTCTCCGTCTCCATGAGACCAAGCGCAACCTTGCCGATGCCATGCTTCAAGGCACCAACGAAAGCCACAAGCTCACCAGCAAGGAGCTAATGGAGATGATTGGGGGGAAGTAAAGAATCCGTTTTTTTCACATCACGCCCTCCACCGACGCAATGACCGGCCAAGGGTTGGCGAAGCAGAATCGACCCTCTCGGCAGGTCAGTAATTCATTCCACTATTACCTTACGCTCCCCGCTGAGACTGCTGCGATGGATGTAGAGGCCACGGTGCTGGGGCTTGGCAGCAAGCTTGGTGCCGCCCAAGGTGTACCAGCTATCGGATGACGACTGCGTCTGCACAGCCTCGATGGCGGTGGAAGTGATTTCGGGCAGGGGAATGGTCAAGGTGAGGTCGTCGACACGATTCTCGCGTCCCTCTACGCCATAGTTGCTCAGGTCTTGCAACATGCTGTTGGCCATATCCTCCAACTGCTTAATCTTGGTCTCTTCCAACAGGTGCAAGGTACGTGCCAGCGAGGCGTAGCCCTTCAGGGTACTGAGGATGCTCTGCGCTTCTGGCGAGTCGTTCTCGTTGCCCTTGGCATGTTGGACGAAGGCCGCAGCCGCATCGCCGGCCACAAGGGCGTAGGCACCACCTTGGTTGGAAACAGTCTCCTGTACGGCGGTTTTCAGCCGCTCCTCGGCTTTGGCTGAGAAGTTTTCCACTCCGGGCAGGGACTCGATGTGAGCGGTCTCGATGGCCAGCTGATGCTGACGGCGGTTGAGCGTCAGGACACGATAGTCGCAGGGGAAGGAGGCCAGCGCACCAGTGGATATGTCGTAGATTTCTTTAGAGAGGTCGGCATTGTAGTCTTTCAGAATGTCCGACGTATGGAAGTGGCCAGTGAACAGCACGCTGATGCCTGCATCGGCCAACTGGTTGCGCACATGCTCATAGCCAGCGACCGACACGTTGTTGATGAATTTGTCGGCATGGCAGAAGTGAGGCTCCAATGGGTGATGCATCATGGCCACGACCCACTTGCCGTTGCCCTGTGCCTGCTCGGCCTGCTGACAAATCCAGCTAAGGGTGGCATCGGAGATTACGCCGCCTGTACCCGAGTCGATACCGATAACCACCAAGTCGGGGAGGGGCTCACAGGCGAAGGAGAGTGAAGCCGGGTCTCGCTGTGAGGTCTCACCATATCCGTAATTGGCATAGAGGGTGGCAAACTTCGCATCGGTGGCCACCTCGGCGGGAGTCGTCGTGCTGCCGTCAAAGAAGACGGCATTGCCATTGGCACCACGGTCGTGGTTGCCAGGCACTACAAGGGTTTGGATGCCTTGGGCCTTCAGCTCGTCGAGTTTCGACACGACATACTCATGGCTGAGCACCTCACCATCCTTGGAGAGGTCGCCGGTGATGAGCACCAGGCCGGGCTGGATATCATCCTTGATGCGGGTCACCATCTCGTCGAACAGCGCCCGGCTGTAGTCTATCAGTTTGCGGTCCTGAGCGAGATAATTCGTCCAGGCCGTTCCCTCGCTGACCAATAGTTGCGGTGACATGACGTGCGGATCGGTGAGCACCACTATCTTCGACTGGTCGGGGCGCGTCTGCGCCATCGTCATGAGTGCCCCTACCAGGCACCCTACCAAACAAATTGCTTTCTTCATCGTTTCTGATATTTTGGGAAGTGAAGGACGTGAGTTTCCTCCACGCCGTTATTTAATGTTTTCTGATACAATCTCTGCAATCCTGCTGGCACCCTTCTCCGTGGGATGGATGCCATCGGTCATCATGGTCTCGTCGTTGGCATCAAACAGCGTATGGAGGTCGATGACCTGGAGCTGGTTCCGCTGTGCCACCTTGTTGATGATAGGGATGATTTCTCCCTGGATAACGGATTCGTTGATGGTCCACGACGGCTTGAGGGCACGGATGGGCGTGCAGAGATAAATCTTTGGCGAGGCGGCACGAGTCATCTTCTTCGTAGGCTTGCCCTTCTTATTGAGCACAGGCACCAGCGGACAGAGCTGGTCAATCATCTGCTGCAAGTCGGACTCAAACTCGCTGCCATGCTTCCAGTTGTCGTCCTTGGAGTCGTTGGTGCCCAACTTGATGACCACGATGTCGGGACGGAAAGCCAAGGCGTCGCGCCAAGCCAGTTCCTGCATGTAGGGATGGTCGCCCTTGTTGAGCAGCGTACGGGCGCTGACGCCGAAGTTCTTGACCTGATAGTCGCTGCCGAGCAGACGCTGCAACTGGGCGGGATAAGCATGCTGCGAGGCGATGTCGATGCCGTGACCGTCGGTGATGCTGTTGCCTATGCAGGCCACTCGCTTGGCCTCGGCTTTCGGAGCCTTATGGTTCTGCAGCCATGTGGTCAAGTCATTGAGCATCTGGTCGTGATACTTGAAGTTCTGGCGGAAGCCGAAGCCATGACCACCAGAGGGATAGACATGAAGGGCACACTCGACACCCTGACGGCGCATGGCCGAATAGTAGGCGATGGCGTTGGTCACAGGTGGCACGGCACGATCGTCATTGGCCAGGAGGATGATGGCGGGCGGGGTCAGATGACGGCGTACGGCATTCTGGTTGGAGAAGCGACGCACCAGCTCTTGATCTTTCTTCTTTTCGCCGAGGAAACCATCGACGGAACCTTTGTGGGTCTCACGTTCGTTCATCGAAATGACGGGATAGAACAGGATGGAGAAGTCGGGACGCTCGGCATATTCGGAATGGGTGGAGACAGTGGAAGCCAAATGGCCACCAGCCGAGAATCCCATGATGCCCACATCCTGAGGATTGATATGCCATACAAGGGCCGAGTCGCGAACGGTACGGATGGCCGTACGGGCATCGCTCAGAGGAATCTCACGGTTGCCCTTCGGCATGCGATAAGTCAGCACGAAATAGGCAATGCCTTGCTTGTTGAAGTACTCGGCCCAGTCATGTCCCTCGTTTTGCATGGACAAATGGCTATAGCCGCCACCGGGGCAGCCTACGACGGCACGGCCGGAAGATTGCTGTGGCAGATAGGCCACCATGTTCGACTGTCCGTCAGGAGTGATGTTGACGGTGAACTTTCTCGCGGTCTGTGCCTGCATCGTCACGGCGACGATGGCAGAGAGGATGAGGAATGCTAATCGTTTCATTGCTATCAGTTCTTATTCTTATTTTACTTACTTTACTTACAGGAGTTTACCACATATATTAATTACCAATATTTCCTCCCCCCAGGGGGGGAGTCAGAGGGGGGCTATTATTTGCATCACCGCCTTCCCCCAAAACTCAGCCAACCTTCCTGCACCCACCTCATTGGGATGCAGCCAGTAGCTCTTGCCTCTGGCGTCCTTCTCCTCGATGATGTCGGTCCTGTAGTGCTTTTTAAAATAGTCATAGGCATCGGTATCACCAATATGCACATGGCCTGGCTTACAATTAGCCACCACCTGTGAAAACCTTTCACAATAGACAGAAAGCAACTTCAGGCTTTTTTTCGAGGCCACGCTACCATTCTTCGTGACGTAGTCGGGATAATACCAGATGGGCTTATGCAGCACCACATGGGCATCGGGCCAGCGTGTCAACAGCGAGTCGATGAGGGCACAGAGATTCTTCACGTAGTTGTCGGGAGTGGTATGCGTGTTATACTTCCGTTCCACCGTGTCGTTGGTGCCTAACATGATACTGAAGATCAACGGCAGATGGGGATGGGCCGTCATCAGCTCGCTGGTCTTCCGCTCCACATCAGGGAAGAAAGTCTTCTCGCCAGCAGGGATGACATCGGCAGCATTGGGCAGAAAATGGTAGGTGGTCTTGCCGCTACGTCCACAGTTCTGGAAGTAGACGGTGTCAACACCGTTTTGTGCGCTGAGCCAGCGGGCACACTGGACAGGCGGTGCCGTCGCTTCACGTTGCTCATGCAAGGCACCGAAGGTAATGCTGTTGCCAATGAACACAATATTGAAGCTTCGCTCACCAGCCTGCATGGCAATCGCCATCCACAGACTCATCCATATCAATACTATTCTTTTCATCATCATGTCGATATTTTTTGAGATAAAACACCCTGAAGTCATTCTACGGGAATGACATAGAACTCCCTGTCCTTGCAGAAGTCGAGCATCCATTGGTCGATGACAATATTGTCGTCGAGAGCCTGAATCTTCAGGGTATGCTTCCCCTGCCCTACTTTGACGAGAGTCTTTTTCAATGCCTGTCCACGCAAGACGCTCTTTTTCCAGAACTCAGAACGGTACGGCTCTTTCAGAGAGATGACCACGGGTTCGTGATTGTCGAGTGTCACCGTATAGCGCAAGTCGCCCCGGTCGTTTGGCTGCGTAGGAATCATCGCCGTATAGAGTGTGGCTTCGCCTTCCTGGGGGCTTTCAAACTCATACGTCAGCGTGTTGCCTTTCGACAGGGCCACCGCCTGCATCGAATGACCCAACATGGGAACCACCGTACAAGGGTTGTCACCAAGAGAGGTACAATGGTCAAACTCGCTGGCATTTCTTGCCACCAAGCGACCCACGGAGGGATGCTGGGGCAAGGTGGTGCTCACTTGTCCGAAGACAGGAAGATTGCGTGGGGCAGCAGACATTAGGCCACGCCACTTGCTATCATTCATGGCATTATAGTGCTCCGTCAACTGTTGTATCTCCTCATAGGCGCGACGGCTCTCCTCTCCGTCCAAGAGCATCTTGCGTGTCATGGCTGCAGCAGCATGGACGGGATAGAGCACATGGGCGAAGTAGGCATCCTGGCGACTCTCCATCACCAAGGGACGATAGGTGTCGACGGTGGCCTCGATACGGGCGAAAGCCTCCATACGCTGATAGGCTTCCTTCAAGTTGAACTCTGTCTTACCGGGTAGCGATTTGCCTCCAGGATATTTCTTCTTGTCCAGTTCCACCTGCGTCCAACCCATGAATTCCGGCTTACGTATGGCGTTGAGATGATACCACTCACGCATGGCAGGAGCAATGGCATGCCCTACCATACTGCCAAACTGTGTGCAGAGCCAGCGTTCCAAGTGCTCATCAAGTATCGCTGGAGTAGCGGTCCCCTTGGGCGCGTCGAGTCCATGAATGTCCCACGCCATATCAAGAAACAGTTCCAAAGGATAGGCCGCCACCTTGGGGTCATGGACGTTGGCTATCCACAGCCGTCGGCAGTGATGGTCGTAGGCCTGCTTCATCTGGTGATAGATAAGCCCCGGCGATGTGGTGGTGAGCCAGAGATAATCGTGCGGACGTCCCCAATAGCTCAGGTGATAATAGATGCCTCCCCCACCCTTTCGCATTTGCTGTGCTTCATCGGGCAGACGGGTCAAGTAGCCGTAGTTATCATCACACCACATCAACGTGACATCGTCGGGTACACGCAGGCCGCTCTCCATAATATCCAGCACCTCCTTATAGGGAATGAATACCTGTGGAACGCTTTCCACATCCTTACGGTAGTACTTACTGATCAGTTTGCGCTGGTCGTCGATGACACGCTGCAGTCCGGCCAATTTCTCTTCGCTCGTCTTCACGCCTTCCATCGAACCGTCGTGTATGCCACGCATGCCTATTGTGAAGAACTCCTCGGAGCCTTTCACCTCCTTGAGACGCTCTATCCAGTAGTTTTGCACTTGTTGGCGGTTGCTGATGTAGTTATAGGCACCGCGTAGCTTCACATCCCACTCGGCAACATTGTTCCTCAACAGCGGTTCGCAGTGGCTGGTGCCGATAAGTATGCCGAAGGAATCGGCCATCAGCTTATTGCCAGGGACGGTAAAGAATCCTGGCGAGACATCGTGCATGGCAGGCCAAATGATGTTGGCACGCAAACGCAGCAGCAACTGGAACAGCCGTTTATAGGTCTGCGGGCCCATGTTGTCTTTCGACCATCGCCGCAGGCTCCAGTCCTCGTCATTGATAAAAATGCCACGATAGGCTACGCTTGGCGTATGCTCAAACTGAAACGTGTCGGGTAATGACAAAGGATTATGGCGGGTATGAGGACGCACATCGCCCCACCATACCCACGGAGAGACTCCGGCCATGCGGCTCAGTTCCAGGATGCCGTAGGCCGTACCTCGGGCATTGTGTCCCTCCACCATCAACTGCCCATGCTGCACAGAAAGGCAGAAGCCATCATCGCACCCCTTTCCTTGCACGATGCGGATAGCGGCATTCTTGGTAGCAACGGGGCGCTTGCCAGTCACCAATAGCATGTCATCAGAAAACATCTGCAATGCCATCTGCACCACAGGCTCCACCTTACCCTGCACCTGATACGTCACAGGGTGCTCGCCATCATACCATACTACGTTGGCGAAAGCTGCCGGCCCGATAAGGGCCAGCAGCCACGTAAGAAGCAGGGATCTTATACTCATCACTATTTCTCGTCCTTCATCTCATAAAACACGCTGAGGAAAGGCACCGAACGATTATCGAGTGTCACGACGAGCTTATACTCAGACGTCTCAAACTCGGCAATCTTGTGATCGTCATTACGCTTGGGAATACCAGGCTGACGGCCTAATTCCTCCACGAAGCCATCACGCAGCTCCTGCCACAAAGCCCTGGTAGAGTCATTATAGGTAGCCCGATAATCCTCTTCTACAGCCACGATCTTATTATCATTGGAGGCCATCGTCACCGTATAAGCCACACGCTCAGGGTGATACATGATGGTCATATTCTCACTGGAATGAGTCGTGTCGACAAGGAATCCACGTGCCAACATGGAATCGACAAACACTTTGGCTGGGAGGCCGATAGACAGTCCCTTCACCTTCAGATACTCACGCTCGCCACTGCATGCACTCAGGACGATGGCTGCCAAAGCAGCAAACAATATTTTCTTCATAAGTCAAATAAATAATAATTTTTTTGAATTGTTTTCTAATTATCGGCAAAGTTACGAAAAAAGCTTGTAAAGAACAACGGATTTTGGAGAATTAACGCATTTCGGCCTAAAATAAAGGCAAAACGGGGAAGAACGAGGAAGTTCTAAAATGGGGATAATGCAAAATTGGGAGGACTGGTGAAGGAGTTAGGTTGCCAAATCGTAACCCCAAGAGCACTTTTCACCGCCCGTTGGTACCCTCCCCGAGATACTCAATCTCGTGGTCCCTCCCTTATTCCGCAAACTGCTACATTTTGCATAGAGATGGATAACCCAAAAGACAGTAGTTTTGCAGCCCAAAATTAAAAAAAATAAGAAACATGAGAAGTACATTCAACATTTTGTTCTACGTGAACAAGAGTAAGGAGAAGGGAGGAACCACGAGACTGAGTGTCTCGGGGAGGGTACCACGGTGTGGTGCCTGT
>Ga0326514_10001454_pt1 | contig 15478 bp, 27 predicted proteins | sample 3_2548_0518_D_FD_203653 | JGI IMG/M metagenome (GOLD analysis project Ga0326514, IMG submission 203653) | Bovine rumen microbial communities from UC Davis, California, United States - 3_2548_0518 | ecosystem: Host-associated > Mammals > Digestive system > Stomach > Rumen | place: USA...
GTACACCATAAGTACATGCATAGGAAATATGCGTATAAACATGCACATTATACAGTCAATATACAGCTATTATACAGCCTTTATACATGGCGTATACAGCTTGTATGCAGTGGAATATCCGAACATTCCCCATGCAAAACAGGCAGAATGTTCGGGTTTTTGGCAGGGATGTGATGATAGAAGGGTTAGTTATAAGTGTTACTTATAAATGCCCCATGAATTATAAATATCGTTTATAAGTACCATACATTCATTGCAACAGCTTATAGAAATGGCATGAATTATAAGCAAAACTTATAATTGTACGACATCGCAGGAAGCCCAGGGAGCCCCATGCGCAGCCTATGGGAATAGGCATGGAATGATGCAGGAAGGCAGCAGAAAGCCCCAGGAAGCGCTTGAAATGGCTCTCTGGGGCTTGTGGTTGATGGTGTCAGTAGTCATCATCGCATGGCATCTGATCGCCTGGATCATCGGGATCATATCCGTCATCGCCTGGATGGCCATGCTGGATGTATGTCTTTGGCTCTGGTGATGGTGATGGTGATGGCTCTGCTGGTGCTGCTGGTGTCTCTATACGATTGCCAGTCAGATCGAAGATGGCTCCTTTGTCAGTCTGGAAAGCGATGATGGCAGATGGCGAGACATGGAGCAGATCAACTATCTTGGCTAACTCTGCCCATGATGGAAGCTGCTTGTCATCGCCTCTAAACTTTTGCACTGTTGACTCGCCCAGTACTTTGTCACGCCGGATTACATAGGTTGAATAACCCTTATCTTTGAGCATGGCAATAACGTCAACGCCTGGACGGATCACAAATTTGGACATCGAATCACTCCTTTCATAGTCATTGTAGCACAAAACGACACAGATTGCAAGTGTACATTCAACAGGAAAGCTGTGTACAGTCAACAGAAATACTGTGTACAATATGCACAAAAATCATGTTGATATTTGTACACGAAAAACCTGTTGATAAACACGAAAAACCTGTTGACATTCACGAGAAACGGGTGTATACTATTCCCAGAAGTTGAGAAACGAACCGACCGCCCGACAGGGCACGAAAGGAGTAGACACCATGAAGTTCGAGAAAATGACCAAAGCGCAGATCATTGAAAAGATCGAAAGCATCCCCGCCGACATGCTGAACAGCGCAGTTACCGCGATCCGGTACAGCAACCCCCTGAACGTGATCAGCACCAACCGCGTGAACGTGTACATCCGCAGCAACCGGGTAATCAAGATCGAGTTTCAGAGCAGGGCCACCAAGCAGAACATGATCGCGGTATACACCGAGATACTCGACAGGATCGCAGTTTACTACGGTATTGAAGAAGTTCACAACATCGAAGCCGAATACACCCCCGTTTGGTGGGAGGATGACACCAACGAAGATGACCAGGAGACCAAGAAGGAAACCGAAGAAGATTCTTCTTCTGCTCCTTCTGCAAATTCTGAAGCCCAGGAAGCCACCAACACCAACGAGAGCGAGAGCGAGGAGGAGCAGACCATGAAAAAGCCCAGTTTCATCATCAAGTGCATCCAGTTTCATCATGACGAGAATTTCAAGATGATCGGAAATCCCATTTACAGAGAGTTTGCCGGATCGACTTTGAAGGAAGCAAAAGCAGCCTGGCGCGCAGCGAGAGACAATAACGATGTTGTGAAATTCTCTCCCTTGACCATCTACGACATTATCAATTCGGAGGAGGAATAAGATCATGAGCAACATGGCAAAGACATGGATCGAATTGATCCGAAAGAATCAGGCAACATGGGAAGAAGCCCAAGAAAGCTACTTGTTGACCAACATGGAGATGGGCGAGTTTAAAGCCTGGTTGAAGCAGAGAGCAGGAATCAAGTAAATCCCATCTGACGATGACCAAGCTGGTTACTGGTCGAAACTCCCCAAGATGGGGAGTCATGGGAAACCAAATCAAAGCATAGGGAGGAAGAAACCATGAAGCGTGATAATTGCAAGAACTGTCAGAACAGGAATTGTGAACACTTCGGAAAAGATCGGGAGTTTGTTTGCATCAATGGTATTTCCTGCAAGATCGAGAAAGCAGAGGAGGAAAAGAAAATGACGTATTTGGAGCAGATCAAAGTTGACATCATGGAAGCCATCAAGAGCGAATACAGCATGGACGAAATCATTGAGAAGATGGAAGATCGAGACGAATTCGAAGAGATGCTCAACGATGAACTGTGGACGGATGATGCTGTCACTGGCAATGGCTCTGGCTCCTATACTTTCGATAGGAGCAAAGCCCAGGAATTTGTGCTTGCAGACATCGAAACCGTACAGGAAGCGCTTCGAGAGTTTTGTGTAGAAGCTGACACCATCGCCAAGAAATTCCTCGAATCTGACTGGGAATACTTCGATGTGACTGCTCGTTGCTATGTGCTGGGCATGGGCATCTCCGAAGTGCTGGACGAGATCGAAAAGGAGGCTGCTTAAAATGATGAATGAAAGATATTACTCCAGGGATGGCAAAGACTATGCGACCATCCAAGGTAAGTCAGAGAATGGTAAGACGATGTTTTGTGTCTACTATAATGGATGGTATAGCAAATATGAAGAACATGAAATAAAGCTGTATGAGTGGGCGAAACATTTACACGGCAACGCGCCGTCCGGCACGCCATACGGATATTTTAAGGCAAGCAGAAACGGCAAACGGATTGTAATAACCGTTTAACCTTCCAGCGAATGAACAGAGAGCGCATGAGGCCGCGCAGAAGGGCGAGAGGACACAGAGAAAAGGGAGGATATACCATGTTGAAGTATGATAATTGCAAGAACTGCCACAACTCGAACTGCGAGCACTACGGAAAAGATCGGGAATTCGTTTGCCCCGGTGGAATCTCCTGCAAGGTTGCTGAACCGAACGACTACAGCGAACAGGCCCGAACCGTGGTAGAAGCTATTCGGACGTTTGCCGAGCATCCCGGACGCCTGGATAATTTTGAGAGCTACCTTGCGAACTGTTTCGGGCCGTGGGTGAAAAAGTTTGCAAACAACCCGGACGGCATCGCCGCCGAACTCAAATATTTCAGCGAAATAGAATAATTGGAGGTGTAACCATGTGGCAGACCTGGCAGACCCCCGAAGTCACATACTCCCGGCTGTATGCCGATATGCTGAATCAAATTCACATCTTGATCGCGGGCAGCACGGGCAGCGGCAAAAGCACAGTTGTGAACGGCATGATCCACGCCGCCCTGAAGGACAGCCCCGCCCGCGTGGGGCTGATCCTGATTGACCCGAAGGGTTGTGAACTGGCCGAATATGCCGGCCTCCCTCATGTGATCGACTATGCGAACACACCGAAGGACATCCCCCGCGCTCTGCGTGGGGCTGTGTCCCTCATGAACTGCCGCCTGGCCGACATGAAGCGCCGCCGCCTGCGTGAATATGACGGTTCACATGTATATGTCATCATCGACGAATTGATGCCCATCATGACCCGCCCCGACATCAAACGGGAGTGCTATTCCCCGCTACTCGATCTCCTGGCCCTGGCCCGCGCCGCGCACATCCACGTCATAGCCTGCACACAGTCCCCCGTTGCCGCCGTCATCCCGACCCCGCTAAAGTGCAACTTCGACAGCCGCCTGGCCCTCCGCACAGCCTCCGCACAGGACAGCCGAAACATCATCGGGGCGCGGGGCTGTGAAGCCCTCCCGAATCCTGTCATAGAACGCCGCGCATATGGCTATTACAGGCGGGGGGCAGACATAGACTTGTATCAGCTGCCCCGCGTCGAAGATGCAGAGCGCCGCCGCGTGATCGAGTATTGGGAGAAGGCCCGCCCCCGTCGTCACCTGTTCAAGCCCGCCGTTTGACGGGCTTTTTTCATGCCCCGTCAGACCGCCAGAAACGCCCCTGTCAGCCGTCGCCGCTGCCGGGGGTGTATCTCTGTCAGCCCATCACCGCTGCCCCCGTCACAGGGGCGACAGAGGGCGCGACAGGTGGACACCGGGACGGGACACAACCCCGCCGAACATGTCCCGGCACAATAGGACGCTATCAGAAGCCCGTAAAGCCACTTTACGGCGCGTCTATTTTTACCCTATACTGTATAAGGGTAAAGGGGTAAAAGCTGTATTTGACCCCTTTGCGGGGCTATAATAGCGTTATAGGGGTATATCAGGGGGTAAAAACGGGGGCGGGGCGGGGGTTGTCTACCTGTTAGCAGGTATTAATACTTAGACAGTCTAATTAGTTTGCCTAAATTCCTACCTTCCTGCTCGGATTCAGAGCTGACGGCTCCCGTTCTGCGCCGTTCTGCGTTCTGCGAAAATTTTTCCGTTCTGCACAAAAAGAAAAGGCCGGTTCCCCGGCCTTATTGTGCCGAACGTTTTAGCATACACTATCACGTTCTTGGTTGGACACATTTTCATTCTATCACACTCGACTTCACCCGTCAAGCGCGTTCTGCGCCCCGTTCTGCCCTGTTTCTTCTTCTCATTCTATCTCTACCGTTGGCTGTGCTTCCAAAACCTCGATCACCATTTGGCATATGATATGCTTTGTGTTATCACATTCCACCCTGGCATCAGCTTTCATTTTTTCCATTATTCTGATAACAACATCAGCGTCAATTAATCTCATTAGCTTTATCCTCCTGTTCTTTCTGCCAATCGCGCATTTCGGATTCGGCTTGTAATTGTTCAATACTTTTCGTTCTCTCCCATTCACGCAGGACATACAAGAACGCGAAATGTGGTTCGGCAGCATGGTTCATCTTTTCCAACATTTTCTTCATCCACTCAACCGGGATAGCATCAATGGTTCTCGCCTCAATCACCATTCCATGCGCATCCCAATAAGCATCTGATTTTCCAGCAAGAAACGGTTCGTTTGTACATTGTGTTTCCTGGTGCAATCCGTACAGTTCTTCGGCTATTTCGTTAGCGTCAATCAGTCTCATTGTGAACCTCCACAGGCTTCAATTCAAGTTTCTGCGCGATTTCTGATGGAATATGGTTGTTAAACAACCTTTCAGCCACCTGTTCGCCATCCTTGCAATCATGGATCAGCCCGATATTGCAAAGATATTCTCCCCAGGTAGTATATGTTGGCTCAACGTAACCGACATTATGCGATTCATCAATGGTTGCACTCCCATTGCAGAACGCTTCAACCACAGCCTGTTTCAGCGTTTCCACTTCTGCATTGCGCTTTCCCTCGGCCCATGCCTGTTGCACCAGATTCATGATGCCGTTCTCCTTGCCCTCAAGGATTTGATGGGCAGTCCGTCGCGCCTCCTGCATGAACTTCTCACGTTCCACTATCTTCCCTCCTTAGTCTGTTACCAACATTATGACAAATATCAGCAAAAACACACCAAGCATAACTAATTGTGATGTTGACATTTTCTGCCCTCTTTTATCGCTCCACAGACCGCTACAACGGCCCAGATTGCGAACACCATCCAGTCGAACGCATCAATGTTTCCACGTATCAGCTTGACGATCAGTTCCCCAATCATGCCGCATATACCAAACGTCATCATTCGCCGTTCTGCTCCCCTTCTACAAACGTCGTTTCCACCGTCTTTCCGTCCCCCAGGTATCGCTTGGCGATCTCGTCAGCACTCATTTCTGCGTCGTTCTGCGCTCCTGTCGTGATGACAATATCTTGCTGCTCCTTATAGTGGAACATGGATTTGAGCAAGAACATACCGCCGACCATAGCTTTAGGATTGTCCTGCACCTGGGTAACAAGGCTTTCCTCAATGACGGACAATGCCCTTTGGACAATCGCGCCGACGCTTTCTGCGCTCCAATCGCCGTTCTTCCATCTGCCGATTGTGTCAGTGGTCACACCCAGCCAGTTCCCCAACCCAACCATGTTCGGCGGCTTGTTGTTGATCTCGCAGAAATCAAAGTATTCATCAATCCGATGCTCCACCTCATGCGGATTCTTGATGTTGATGGGTGGAAGGTTGATGCTCACCCTGGCATTTCTCAGTGATACCCCATAATACCCGTCAGACGATCCGTCCCTCGGTTTCCAATGATCAGGAATACCCAACTCTTGCTTGGTCTTGTGCGGATTCGCCGCAATCAGGGCCTTGTATTCCTTGTCCCGTTCTGCGAGTTTCGCGTCCCAGGTGGCCTTGTTTTTCCTGCGCATTGAAGCCGTCCAAGGGTCTGTAGAATCGCTTCTCTTGTACTTTTTAGGGCGTTTGTGGCCTTTGGCCTGTTCATAACGCTGTTCTGCGTCAAGTTCTTCCTGCGCCCGTTCTGCGCGTTTCTGCGCGTTCTGCTCCCGCCGCGCCTGTTTCTGTTCCTCAGTCCAGGGCGGGTGTCCCCGCCCCCGTTTCACGTTCTGCTCCATTGTCCTGCCTCCTATGCCGTCATCCATACCCACACGAAAAATGCGATTATCAGGATTACCCACATGGCCCTCACTCCAATTCGCAGTAATCGTTATTGCATACATGGTCTTTAATGCGTTTCTTCTGTTCCTTTGGCGGTTCCGGCAGCGGCATCCACCAACACACAGGGCCTTGTTCTTCATTGTCCCAAACATCAACGTCATAGTTGGTATATTTATACTGCCATTGCCAAATGCTTTCACCAACATACTGTGCAATCATCATACGCCCATCATCGTTGCACACAAGAACAAACCTATTGTCCTGTGGTAATTCGTCCTTTACGCTTATCCATCCGTTCATGCTATCCCTCCTTCGGCTCAATCCCCAGCTTCTGCGCGATGTCGGCGGGGATGGGCTCATACATCTTTCCGCTCGGCTTTATCTCTGTAACAATCCCGCCAGAATAGTCCACAGGCATCCGCGCAACATCTACTACGCCTTTGTCTGCAAGCCATTCACACCACATAGGATAAACCGGCTCCGGGTGTTCTGCGGCCCATGCCACAACCACCTTTTCAACGCGATCCCAGTCTGCGTTATCACATTCTTTTTCGTAGATCGCAGGACAGCCAAAATACCGCAAGTCACACTTATCGCAAGCGGTGTATTCGTTATCTTGACACATCGCATTACACATTCGCTTCCATTTCTTCATCGTCTGCACGAAATCAGCCATCTTGCGCCTCCTTATCCCCGTTCGTTTGTATTCATTGCGTTTTCGATAGCCGTTATAAGGTCTTTTCCGACCACCGTATACCGTTCACCAACACCAACGATTTCCAGTTCAACCATATTCCCGTCATGCCAATGCGAATGTACGCGAATCGGCGCTTTTTGTGGTGTATCGTAAGTCTAGACCTTGCATGTTACATCAATCGCCACTATCTCGCCTCCTGTTCCTGCTGCCATGCCCGTATTAATTGGCCTACAACGGCGCATTGTTCAAAGTTATACCGTGGGCTTTTCAGCATTTTATTTTGCGCGGCCCATAGCCATTCTACCGGCACCGCCTCCACCACCTCCGGCTTAAACCCCTGGCAGCATTTATCGAAGAACTCCCCCACAGTCATCTTCATCTCAACCGTCACGCCGCCGTGGGTTTCGTCCACCACCGGGACGAAAATGGTTTGGTCAAGGTCTACCATTTTCATTTGCTTTACCTCCGCTTGCTACTGCGTAATACTTTGTCCTCACCGGCTCCTTCTTCTTTTCCCTGTATTCCTCCCGGTTCACGCTTTCTTCAACCGTAAATTCGTCGTGATACCGATTCCGTAGCTTCTGTATGTTTAGCCGCGCAATATCCTCCATGCTCCACCCGTAACAATCGCAGAGTTCGGCTAAAGCCCATAGTACATCACCACATTCAAGTTTCAACTCTGACTCATCAAGAGTATGTCCTTGATGTATCTTCTGATGTAATCCCAACACTTCCCCGACTTCTGAACCGAGACAGTATAATGCGTGTTCCCGCAAGGCCCACAGAGGAAGGTCTTTCCTCTGTGTCCGTCGCGCTTCATATTGGTAATCTCCAAAATCCATACACTCACCCCTTCGTGCATTTCCCGCACCCGTCAATCTCATGGCACACCCCGCCGTGATACTGGCACATCGGCACCAGCAGCCCCGCCAGTTCCGGCATCTTGTCCAATGCTTCAAGGCACATCATCTGCACCACCTTGCGCGTCATCGGCGCAGCCTTGTTGCACAGCCGCTTGTTGGCAATGGTCATCAATTCCTCGGCGTTGCAGTAGAAGATCATGTCCACCGGCGTGTCCCTCGGGGCCTTATCCCCGTCCATCCTGTCCTGCCTGTCGTTACGCAAGCTGGACACAAACGGCACAGCATAGACGTGACGGCACAGATGGACGCTGGTATTGCTTGGGATGTCCTCGATCAGAAACGCAAAGTTGAACACCCTGATAGGCGAATGCCTCGCATTCAGGCAATCATGCACCAGCTTTTCAGATGGCCCATTCTTCGGGGTGTCCTTCTTCCCCATCGTCACCCTGATAGCTTGCAGAAACAAAGTCCTCTCTCTCTCCTGCGGCCAGTAGATGCAAGTCACGTTCATCAATGGTGCCCCCTTCCTGATACTTCTTCAAAAGTTCCTCCGCAGCTTTCAGCTTGCGGTGATACCGCCCCTTGTAGAATGCCGCCCGGTGCTTGTGAATAATCACATCCGCGTGTTGCCGGATCGCTGGCATTGCGATGTCGCAGATTGCCCGGTATTCCTCAAACGTGATACCGTACTGCTTCAGCATATCGTCAACCGTCTTGTTGTCACCGTGTTCGACCAGATATTCAATCGCCAGGACAATGCGCTGCCTGTCCTTTCTGTTTATCTCGATCATTGTATTTCCTCCACACTTGGTTGTTGTTGCTTCGGTTGGCATTTATAATTCCAACCTTTTTTTCGTAGCAATCCGGGCAGAGTTTGAACCCTTCCTTGACTGGTTGCTTGTTGCATTGCCAACAATAACCATTTGCCCCCCTGGGCCAGTTCATACCGTTTGCAATGTCCCGCTGACGATTGCGTTCTTTTTGCTTCGTCGAACAGGTGATACAGGTGCTTCGTCCCGGTTGGACTGTGCGCTTGCCGCAGTAAGTACACAGTCCCGCCGCCGCCCGTTTGTCACGAATTGCCTGTGCGTGTTGACGGTTCTTCTCGCCGCCGTCGCTTTCCCGTTGCCGCCGCTGCCGTTCCCTGTCCTTTTCTCGGCACTCGGCACATAACGGATGTCCGGCCAAAGTAAAAGCGTCTGTCTGCTTACATTGGCGGCAGATATGCGTCGAACGCAACATGGCGTTCCATTCCCGCACTCTCGCGTTCCGCTCCAAACGTTTCATCTCGTTCTGCTCCGGCGTATTCTTCCGCATACATCCTCCAGGGCTTTTCACCCTTGTAGTATTTTTCAGAAATCGTCTGCTGTTCCCACTCCGGCAGCGTCGCTATCCGCTTCAGGGCTTCTTCCCGGTCAATCATCAACTCGGCCTGTGTCTTGTAGAACGGGCAATCCACGTCCAACCCATTGCAGACGTTAGTGGTTGCCTGACAGGACAGCTTGCCCTTATTATTCCGCTTCAATGCAAAGCACTGTTCAACCATCTTTTAAACCTCCTTAGTCAGGTAATCGCCCAATCCCAGCAGGATCAGCCATACACACGCCCACGTTACCAACAGTATGTCGCCCAACTTGCACAGCATCCCGCCGTCATCCTCATAGGCTTGAATCCTGTACCGTTCACGGGTTATCATCGCGGCGTAATCGTCGGGGGTGTTGGTGTTGCCTATGGCAACCTTCAATAGTCGCGCAATGTGCTGGCGGTCAATCTCTGCCATGACCATTTGCCGCTGTTCGTCCGTCATTGTTCACGCCTCCATCTTCATTTTTGCGCCGCACTGGCTGCAATACTGCTTGTAATACGGGTTGTGTTTGCAGACCTTCCCGCACAGGTTACACTTCCACCTGGCCTTGCCCTCGTCGTTGATGTGGTACACCCACGTCCCGAACTTTGCTTCCTTCATCATCGCTGGCCCACCTTCCTTTTGATAGTTCTGTTGTGCTTCGTAAGCCTATGTATGGTATCCTTTGCCATCGAATCGGCATCATTCGTCTTGGAATAGTACAAGTATCGCGCCTGTTTCTCTTTCGCGTGTACGTCCATCCATTTGTGGTAGGCTTCGCAATCAGCGTGACAGCCAACATACCGCTTGGGGCAATTCACGCCGTCAACCTTGCAGGGCGGTTTCGTCATCCTGCACCACCCTCTCCGAAATGCCGTCGCGCATACTCGGCCAGCAGTGTCGCCTCTGCCTTGCCGTCTGAATCCGTTCTGCACCGTTCCGTCCGCTTCAAATCCAACTCAGGGAACAGTTTGCGACAGGTGATGATGGATGCTTGCTTGTCCTTCCCGATCAAACTGAACTCTTTCTTCCACTTGTTCGGCGGGACAAGCTGGTAGGGAATCCCAAACGCACTCAACACGCCCTCGATGTACCCGGCACTCTTTCCGAAGTTGAACATACTCACGGTTCCCTGACCCGGCATTGCGCCCACCTTCTCCACGGCGGCGACAATGCCATGCTCTTTCATCTGCATCAGCGAAGCCATTTCCATAGCGAAGAATGAATCATCCCACGGATAGGCGAATACCGCTTGCCCGGTTTCCGTTTTGGCAATCACCGTATACCCGCCCTTTTGTCCAGGGTCAATCCCGATCCATATCATTCTTGCGCCCTCCGAAGAAACTCGCAATCAGCCCGAACAGCATCAATGCAATCCCGCTGCACAGCACGAACACCAGCGCGGCGAAGAACGCCCTGAACCCGAACGCCGCGCCCTCGGCAAACCATTCAGCAAACATTATCTTCCGTACCTCCTGTTTATCGCTTTCCACTTCTGTTCCAAATACTCATACACGGCGGGACCTACCGTCAGGGCCAGCGGGTGGTTTCTGTGCTTAACTCCCAACACACTTAACTCTTCCGCAGCCCGTTCCCACCATTCGGCGGCATCCCCAGGGGGCGGCTGGTTGAACTCGTTCAGGAACTTGTAGCAATCCGTCATCACAGCCTTTTCGTTGTCGGTCACAACCGCCGCACCCCCTTCCCACTCACATAGTCGAACTTAGCCGACTGGTTGGCAATCTCCTTGACCTTGTTCTGCGATACCCCCAACGCCCCCGCCAGGTTTGCCAGCGATGCATACCCGGCCTTGGAACCCGTCTTGACCGCATACTCGTCAAGGTAGCTGTCGATGTCATCCTCGGTGACGCTTGGTTGTGCGCTCTCATTCCCGCCGCCTTTGGGCTTGCACCTGTCCAACTCCCCGCAACTCAACTCATGCAGCGGATAGTTGAACCAAATCCGCTTCGGTATGATGTTCGGGAACTCCCGCAAGCTGCTCTCAATCACCCATCCTGTGGCCGTCCCCGCTTCCCTGTCCATTTGCACGTCCCTGGTGTCCAGTTCCAACATGTCCAACTGCGCGTCAGGATCGCGGGCGAACACGCCGGAACCCGACGCCCTGTCCATCGCCCGTTTGAACCCCTGTGCCCCCTTGGAATGGTGGTGGCAGTAGATCACGCTGCAATGCAGCAGATTGGCAATCTTGTCGAACTCGTTGCAGAACGCGCCCATGTCCGAAGCGTTGTTTTCGTCGCCCATCAGCACCTTGTAAATGGGGTCAACCAGTATCACATCAAGCGCAAAATCCTTGCACTTCGCCGTGATTTTCGGAACCATCTCGTTCAGCGGCATCGCGTGACCACGGAGGTTCCAAATCATCAAATCGTCGCTGTGGGAACAGTCCGCGCCATTCTCCATCAGCGCCGCCCGTATGTCCATGAAGCGGTGGATGCAGCTTGCCGAATCAATCTCAAAGTTGATGTACAGCACCCGTGACTTCCTGCATTGGAACCCAATCCACTTCTCACCGTTCGCCAGCGCAACCGCCAGTTCCATCAGGAAGAACGACTTGCCCGCCTTGGAAGGGCCTGAAATCAGCATCTTGTGACCCTTGCGGAGAATTCCCTCAATCAGCACGTCGGCCAGCGGGGGCGGGTCGATCAACGCCTCGGATAGCGGCACAATGTCCGGCCAATCGTCCGTGTTGCTGTCGTTGTACTTCACCCATGCTTCCCAATTCGCGCAACCCACGTTGGTTTCCACCAACATCTGCTTGTTGGTTCCCCGTATGCAGCCGGGGAGCCGTGACAGGCGGGATGGGTTCTTGTTCTGCATGTCCACCACCATGCCCTTGTTGGCAAGTATGGTGTACAGCATTTCCACCCTGTCCCTGTATTCGGCGGCATTGGCAGCGTCAATGTGGACAATGGCGTGTATGGATTTCCCGCCGCTTGTGACCATCGTGGCAATCGGAAGGTTCAGCTTGCGGTACATCCTGTACTGCGCGTCCAGGGCCATTGTGTCCGATTCCACCAGGGCGAACCTGTACGCCACCACATTAGAGTTATTCACGCCCTCACCGTTGACGGGGTTGAACCTGATCCACGCCCCCGCCTCGGTGCTGTAGTCGCCTATCGTCGCCCCTATATCGTCAGGGTGCTTCTCCAACGACTTCAATACCTCGGCGCACGTTTTCCAGTAACAGCCCTTGCCAGCGGGTTTCCACTTGCCGTCATCGTCCTGCTTGGCCTCTGTCACCCAACTGATATACTCGTCGGGCTGGAACAGGGCTTGCAGATACCGTCTGAAATCCTCAACGGGGTTCCATTCGGCCTTGGGCTTGTCTGCCCTGTCTCCGTCGTATTCGATGATCCCGTCCCACTCCAATGTCTCGTCGTTCCCGTCGTAGGTTCTCCACCCGGCGTCTTTCGCCAACTTGAATATGTACGCTTGCGTGATGGGCTGTGAGGAACCGTTGAAGCTATCCCACTTCTTTTCACAGTCCCCGGCATGATACCGCCTACCGTCCTTGCTGCTCCATGCGTCCCAGACGCTAACATCCATGCCCGCTTCCTTGATAGCCATGCCGACCTGAATCCACTCGGTGTAGTTGAGGGTGGAGCAGTCGATGTATTCAAGGGCCTGTTCGATGTCGGTCATACGTTACCCACTCCGTTTTCGGCATCTATCCATTTATTTACGCGCTGTCTTAATTTATCGGTCATTATGAACGGTTCTGTTACCAGAATCAGTGTCGGGGTTTCAAGCAGCCATCTGGTATTGTCCTCGATTTCTTCTGCATCCAACGTGTAAAAGTGGTCAGCTTTTATGCGCCGTCCTTTGCTGTTTAGTGTGATCGACTTCACTTTTCCTTCTGTCAGCTTCCAATAGTTTTCGCGGTTATCCTTCATGTTGAACAGCACTTTTTGAATGAAACCAATAGTGTCTCCAACCTTAATGGTTACACTCACATCTCCACCCCCTTCTGCCTGTATATCCTCATCCGCTTCTTCCACATGCCGACCATGATCCCGATGTTGCTGTCCACAAAGTCGATGCACACAGGCTTGGCTTTACCCTCAAACTTCCGTGCTATCCGTCCCAACGACTGAATAATGACCGCTTCATCCTTCTGCGGAGTGGTCAGGAACAGGCGTTCCAACCTCGGCACGTCCAGTCCTTCCTTTGCCAGCGTATAGGTCGCAAACAGGTATTTCTTCTCCCCCGTCCGCATCTGCTCTATCGCCGCTTCACGCTCGGCCTTGCCCTTCTTACTGGTCATCTTGCCGCTTATCATCACGGCATCGGCCCTCATGTCATCAGGCAGCATCCCCATCAGGGTTTCAAGGTGGAAAAGTCTGTCAGAGAGTATCAGGCAGCTATAGTCCCGATTCTCAATGATCTTGTCCGCGATATACGCACAGCGTCCGTCATCCGCGCACAGCCCGTTTATCAGCTTCGCCCACATGATGCTCCCATCATCCTTGACAGCTTCATCCGGCATCACCGCGTCCGTCTGCACCGTCTCCACGCTCACAGGCTCCACAAGGGCCTTTACAGCGTCCTCAGGGACGGTATAGACCACTCTCCCTATCAGCGCGAACGTGGCGCGTATCAAACCGTCAGAGCGGTGTACGGTTGCGGATAACCCAACCTTCAATCCTGCCGCCAAACTGTTCAGCACCTTTTGGAACATGGCCATCCCGTTAGCCGAAGCGCAAACCCTATGCACCTCATCCACCACGATTACGCCCCACTCGTTCCTGTATTCCCGCAAGTCCTGTTTAGCCATTGTTTGGACAGTGGCAAATGTGATACCTTTGCCGATGTCCACCTTGCCCTCGGTGATGGTTCCCATCAACGACTTGTCCATGTACCGTTCAGCGCGTTCCTTGCTTTGGTTCAACAGGTCTTTGGTGTGGGTCAGCCACAGGGCCTTGTACCCATGCTTCTGTATCACCGCCAAACCCATCTGCGTATTGTGCGTAACTACAAACCCATCCGTCAGGTAGAGCGAATCAACACTATCCACTGTAATGCACCGTGTTTCCCTTGGTGGTGAAACTTCAATGGACTTGATTCTGCGATAAGCATTAAGGTATCTTGTTCGTATGCTCCCATTCCGTTTATGCTTTTCGCTGGAATACGGTTCAAACTGATACAGTTTCAACGAAAGCCTGTATGATTCACGCCCTGGCTTCTTCTCTCCGTTGTACGTATAGAATGTATTCCGTGTGCTGATTTTCCCTGTACCTCCAAGACTCTGCACGATTTCCAAACAGTCCTCAATCAAACGTCTTGAAGTGCTTGTGATAGTCACACTTGATCTGTCCACACTGCCGTCCGTATCGACTAACCCACGTAACACATTCAACCGTACATCTACTGAATTGTAGATATAATCCTTTGGAATGAACTTCTCCCAACTGTGAAGCCCTTGCAAGCCATAGTCCAATAAACGGTAATGCAAACTACCTTTGTCCGTGATTATCATGCTTACCCTGTCCTTCCTAAAATAGACAGGCGAATTGGTAACTTGACGAACACGTTCAATAATATCTTGCTCCGTATTGGAAATGCTTACTTCCCTATCACAGAAGGTTCCATCCCCAAGCAATACTCCCAACAGCCACGGGTCAATGGTCACTTTGCGTTCTTTGAAAGCAACAGGTTGCGTAATAGGTATTTCCCACAACCGATTACCGTTTGAAGTCGTAACGCCTTTCTTGTAAAGCGTTTCTGTGTTCAATACCTGCCACCCTGTACCGTTACGCACATTACGCACTTGCCACAGATGATCCTTGTCGCATATCACAGACGTATCATCTGTGAATGTGATCTTGAAGCAATTCTGTTTGCCTCGGTCATAGATTCCTGTCACCCAACAGATACCGCCGTAGGCATCCAATACCTTATCGCCTATCTTCAAATCACCATTTCGCGTAAAGCCATCTGGGGTGTATATCTTCGCGCAAAGAGGCAATCCCTTGCCGCATCCTGCCGGGGCCTGTAATATCCCGTACCGCTTGCGCACGACTGCATCCACGGCCTGTTTCTGATAGTCGTACAACGGTATCGGATTGCCGTAATTCACACGCTCACGCACTCCAAAAACAATGTCTACGTTTTCAAGCAAGTGTCGAACTTCAAGGAACACCCCGAACGGCATTTCCA
>Ga0326514_10001457_pt1 | contig 15465 bp, 18 predicted proteins | sample 3_2548_0518_D_FD_203653 | JGI IMG/M metagenome (GOLD analysis project Ga0326514, IMG submission 203653) | Bovine rumen microbial communities from UC Davis, California, United States - 3_2548_0518 | ecosystem: Host-associated > Mammals > Digestive system > Stomach > Rumen | place: USA...
GGGTCCATAACAGGACTTAGACTCCTTGGTCTAGAAAGGACGATGGATTGCCCTCCGGAAGTTGATCCTCCCTTCATACAACAAAGGTAAGAATTAACCTTGTACGAATTACGCTGCAAACTTAAAGCTTTCTATACCATAACGACCGTGTTTGGCATGTCTTCTTATTGCTTTAAGAAAGTCCCTGTACAAGAGGATGACACTTTTCCTGTGCTGTTTCTTGTTGTGTTGCCTGGCTATTGCCCGCATGCTTTGTGCAGTATATGGCTTTATTCTCATTTTTTTCGATTTTTTGTTGCATTATCCAAAAGTTTTGTATTTTTGCAGTGCGGGAGTATGCAACCGTTCTTCGGAATGTGGGTCTCCCGTTCTTTTTTTATAGGGTTGTTTCAAATACAATGGTTTCGTTCTGCACACAGATAATCCTTTCAAATGGGACAAATTGCCCATCATCCAGTTTTTCCAATCCTTTATAGCGTTTAATTGCATTTTCAAGGATGCTTTGGTCAAATCCGCCCTTGGGATAGTCAAGGACAGCTATTTTGGTTGTCTGCTTACTGGCACAATGCTTAAGTCCTCTTAATACATTGTTTTCAGTTGCAGTTTCACGCCCAGCAATCTCAAACTTTTTCCCATCCCATAAACCTTCCGTGTATTTCAGCTTGTAGGTTGTTCCAGGCTCGGCCTCCAAGATGACAGAATGACCAGCGTTGAACCCAGCCGTTTGGACGTGTTTTTCATACTCGCCTCCCTTCTTATCGAAATTATGCTGTATATGCGTTGCCTTCAATCCTCCCTTCTCGTTTCTTTCCACGTCGCGGTATTCGGGGTCATCCTTATAGCGACGATATTCGGCTTCGCGGGGGTCGGTTACTGTCACCAAGGTAGCCACAATCGCGTTCACCTTCTTTTTCACCTCGGCGGGTGCTTTGTAGTAAGGATGCTTCGGGGGGAATACCTTGCCGGCCTTGCCCGGATTGAATCGGAACATGGCGGCCTTGTTCTCGCCGTTCTTGCCTATCTGGGTGGTGGCTCGTTCACCGGCGGCGCATGCCTGGTCGCTGTCGCTGGTGGGGTACTTGTCCTTCAGCACCTGCACGGCGGTGCATCGGCAGTTCCATCCGTTGGGCGGGTAGTACTCGTTCCAGAACTTGTCGGAGGGCGGCAAGGTTATGCCTTCCAGAGCGGCGTGTTCTTCGCGCACAAGGCCGTCAAGGGCGGTTCTGTATTGCAGGTCGTATTCGTCGCCGTCTCGCTCTATATCGGCCCATTTCGCGGCCATTTGGGTGCTTGCCGTGGCAAAGTTGTACTCGGCATAGAGCCAGTTCTGGTTGTAGGAGGCATCAATGGCCTGCACATCCTGAAGGAAGCGGTCGAATGACTTGAAGCCGCCGTCCTCGTCTTTCAGGAGGCGCGAGGCATCATTCATTTCGTGGTAGGTCTTGAAGCCGGAAAAGAGGAAGATGTTCTCGTCCAAGGCGCGGGCCATTTCGTCGGGAATGTTGCGCTCAAGATGCCCCAGTTCCTCGGCCAAAATGTCATGGGTGGCGTTCATCAGCGCGAGGGGTTCAGGCTCGGAGAGCATTTCGGGCGTGAAAGCCTTCTTTGCGTGGAGCCATTTGGCGGCATCTTGAAACGCCGTTGAAACCTTGTTGAAACGGTTTTTATCGCCGTTTGAAAGCGAAAGGACACCGATATGATTAACGTGCTCCGCAGCGGCAGAGATTTCATTCCACCCCGACGGAAAATCTGCAAATCCATAGAGGTCACGGATGGCGCGATGCAGCCCCTCATAGAAGGGGCTTAGTCGAAAAAACGGAAGTCTCTCTCTGGATTGCTTCGTTCCTCGCAATGACGCAAAGCGAGTCGCAGCCCTTCGACAGGCTCAGGGGCCTGCTGGCGCGGCCCGGTGATTTCCATTCCGAAGGTTTGCTTGAGCCAATCGACATCAAACTCATAGTAGGCCGAGGCTTGGAAAACCATCTTCCACAGTTTCTCGGTGTCGGTGGCCTTGGCAAACTCGAAGCGGAGGCCGGTCGGGATGATGCCGAGGCTCTCCATAGCGGGGATGGCGGCCTTGTTGATGTAGTAGGCGATTTTGCGCTTGTCGGCCTCGACGACGATTTCCATGAGGTCGGTGGAGGCTTCCTCCTTGGAACGGTTGCCGTGTTCGGTGTCCTGACCAAGGACGGCTCCAAGGTTGAGCAGGGAGATTTGCTCGTCGCAGGTGGCGATGAAGTTCTTGTAAACATCGCCGTTGGTGGTGCTGGCTTGGGCAAACTCAAATTCTTCCTCGGTGTCGATGATGAAATAGGCAGCTGCTCCAATTTCACGCATCATGGCCTCGGCACGGTTGAGCATGTCGGTGTCCTGCGTGTTGGTCTTCAGGACGCGGGGCGGGATGCCGTAGATTTCGCAAAGTTCGCTCCAGCATGACAATGCAAACTTCTTCATCAGCACGTAAGGCGTGGCCTTGTTGAGGATGCCGAGGTCGAGTTTGTCCGGGCAGAATTCGAGGATCCATTTGCCGAAGTCGGGACGGTCGCGGTACAACTCGTTTTCGTTGCCATAGACATCGGGATAGAAGCGGCCCGTGACGGGAGACACGTTGGCACGGGGCACGAGTTCAATGTCAGGGTCGCCCTGCTGGTCAAACAGGAACTGGACGAGGCTATGGTTGTAGAACTGCGACTCGACAATAAACTTGACGAGTTTGTCGAAAAGGCCCTTGTCGGTGAGAACCTTCATTGACTCCTCGTCGTTCTGGTCGCCTTTCTTGAGACACCAGTCGGCAGACTGGGACTTGCCGATGCGCATGCCTATTTGGGAGGTCATCTTGGCATCCAGCATGACTTCGTCGTATAGCACCTGAAGAAGGTGCTGCCGGGGTTCGTCGGGGCGTGTGGCTTCAAGGCGGGCGGTACGCCAACTGGCGATGTCGCGCCGAACAATGGACTCCTGACGACGAATGACGCGGAGAACGGTTTGCTTTTCCTTCCGGGAAAGGACAGACGCATTCGATGCGTCCCTGCGGCTGCCACGGTGTGACAGTCCCATAAATATCTGTTGTAATTTATTGGCCATGATAATCAGTAATTATGGTTGAACTTGGGATTGGATCCGAAGCGTGACTTGATGATGGGGTTGCCCTGCTCGTCGGTGGCGATGGGAAGCGCGGGCGTGATGCTGCCTTCGGACACCTTGCTCATAAACTCGATGACGCGGTCGTAGCGTTCACGCCATTGGTCGTAGATGAGTTCGTTGTTGGAGAGCCGGATAAGGTTCCACACGGCGATGACCTTTGTGTCCTCAAGGATAAGCGGGTCGCGGTCGGTGCCGGTGGCGGCGAAGATGGCGGCCACATCATAGCGGCTGGCCAGATAGGATTTCATTTCGCTGACGGCGGCCTCGATGCACTGTTGGACGGTGGCATCATCGTTGGCCGATATGTCGTCCATGACATGCTCATAGATGACGGTCTGCATTTCTTCTACGGTGATAAACATCAGTATTTCCAGTTTGTGCGGCGGCCTACCACATAGCGGCTGTCGCTGGTTCGTATTCTGTTGCTCAATAGCCAAACGGCACCCTCAAGGGCATCGGGCGCGTCGTCGTGTACCTTGGAGCCTTTCTCAAACAAAAGCAGCTGCTCTTCGAGTACCTCAAAGCCTTGGTCGCCCCTGAAGTCCTCGTTGAAAACGACCTCACCGCGTTGGAACAACGGCTGCATGGCCTCGATACGGGCGAACTTGTCAGGCTTGGAGCGGCGGTCGCCGACGATGGGGATTTGTACGCCGACCTCGTTGCCCACGCGCTTAAACTCGTCGAGAATCATGTCCTGAATGAAGTTGGCCTCCATATAGTATTTAATAGGTGTGTCGCCCACGAAGGAGCGGATTTCGTAATGCCAGCCCACCATGACCGTGACCTTGGTCTGGTCGGCGAAGGCGCGGATCACGTGGAAGGCTCCCTCCTTGGTGATGCCGACGAGCATGGTGGCCTTGTAGTCGTTGGACGATGAAGCCTTGAAGGAAGGGTCGGTGTAGGCGACGATGGCGCGGTACTGGCGCAACGGGAGCATCTTGCCGTAGCGGATATACTTGCGCTCGAAAATGGTGCCCTCGTTGACGGGGTTGTTCATGTACTCCTTCTGGAACCGGCGTTCCCCGATTTCGGAGCGCATCTGCTCGACCTCGTTTTTGGTGAAGTTCTCCTTCCATGTGGGGTTGCCCTTCTTGTCAAGGATGTTGACAACGGTGTGGTGGAAGCCGGGACGCTCGGCGATGTTGCCCAAGACGGACTTCTTCCCGATGCGGTTGCCTACCAGCACGAAGCGGCCACGGCCCGCGTCCATCGTTCCGTACAGTGCGGAGAGGCACCAGTCGGTGGCCTTTTCGACACGGGCGGGATTCAAGACCATTTCGTCGTCGTCGATGTCGTCGATGACGATGTAGTTGACGCGGCGGCCCGATTTCTTGATGCCACGGGGCGACTGGCCACGACCCAATGCGATAAACATGGAGCCGTCGTTTGTGCTGAAGCGTCCGTCGCTCCAGATGCCTTCACCCTTTCCAATACCGAAATCCACTTTGTAGAGTTCGTTGTTCTCCAGTTCTGCCTGAAGGTCGGCAAGCAGCTGCTTGGCGGAGTCCTGCGACTTTGACACCAAGACCATCGTGAGCGGGGTGTGGTCTTTTTGTGCCAGGATCCACATCGGTATCATCATCGAGACATGAGTGGATTTGGCGTGGCCACGTGCCCATTCGAAGACGGCACGGGCGCGGTCGTTGTTCAGGACATAGTTGGCGGCATCCTTCTGGAACTTGGCGGTGGGCTTGGTGGCAAGGTGGGAGAAATAAGTTTCCACAAACGCGCCGTAGTCCTTCCTTGTTTTGGCCATGCGCTTCTCGCGTTCGAGTACCGATACATTGTCTGCACTCGACAAATGGCGTGTCTTTTCCTGAATGAAGGCGCACAGGGCCTGCCATTCGGCTTCCTGTTGTTTGCGCCGTGCCGCGTTTGCCATGCTCAGATGCGGTTTTGGATGTGAAGGATGTACTCCTGATGGTAGCGGTTGATGATGGCCAGCAGTTCAGGGGTAAGTTCCTTGTCGGTCTTGGAACGCTCCAGCAGCCAGCGGTCGAGGGAGGTCAGCACATCGATGACGGTGGCCTTGTTCACGGTGTTGGCCACGCGCTCGGCACTTGCCATAATCTTGACCACATTGTCGGAGAGCTTGGTGATGGCTTCTATATTGTGGTTGGGTTTGCCGATTTCCTCAATGATGGCTTCTGTGATTTTCTTTGCGGCGAGCATGAGGGAGTTGGCCAGTTCGACGCTTGAGGTCTTTTCCTCGGCGAGGCGGTCGCGCCATCCTTCGGCGTTGGCCCATTTAGATACTGTGGCCTCGGTGATACCACACTGCTCGGCGATTTCTTTCTGTGACAGCCCACCCATAAAAAGTCGGTAGGCTTTGGCCTTTTTTGCGGCCATTTCAGTTCGGTTGCTCATGGTGAAAAAATCAATTTGGTGCCGCAAAATTCCGCACGTGCGGGCGTATAAAAAAATAATGTGCACACCGTGTACACTCTTTTTGCCGGTATGTGTGAAAGGCGGCACTTTTGCACCGTGAAAAACGGAGAAAAACGATGAAACGGATTGTTATCAGCGACGAAAGCCTCAACAGCTACGGCTTCTGGGTAAGGACGGACGGCATCGACCTGTCGGCCTTCCTGAAGAACCCCGTGATGCTGTGGAACCACAATCGGGGCGGCTTGGGCGTGACCAGCGACCAACTGCCCATCGGCATCTGGAAAGACCTGCGCATTGAGAACGGTGTATTGACCGGCGAGCCGGTGTTTGACGAGAACGACGAGTTTGCCGTAAAAATCAAACAGAAATACGAGTCCGGCATCCTGAATGCCTGCTCTATCGGCTTCGCGCCTCTGGAGTGGAGCGACGCGCCGGAAATGCTGAAGGAGGGCCAGAAGGTGGCCACGGTGACGCGCTGCCGCCTGCTGGAAATCTCGATCTGCGACATCCCGTCGAACGCCAACGCCACCGTCGTATTGTACGACGAGAACAGCAATATCATCAACCTGTCCGCGCTGCCGACCGTAGAAATGCGGAATGCGGAATGCGGAATGCGGAATAAAAACAACCTTAAAACAAACAACAACATGCCAAAAGAAATCGCACTGAAACTGGGCTTGGACGAGAACGCCAGCCCGCAGGCCTGCGTGAACGCCATCGACGACTTGAAGTCGGAGAACGCCGCCTACCAAGCCACAATGCAGAACCTTGAGGAGGAAAACCGCCAACTGAAGCAGAGGCAGAAGGCCATCGACGATGCCGCAGCCGAGGCCCAGAGGCAGGAGGTGGTGAACCTCTTGGACGATGCCGTGAAGACAGGCCGCATCGACGCAAAGGCGCGTCCGCAATTCGAGAAGCTCTTTGAGCTTGACCACGAGGGCACCAAGGCCGTGCTGGCCTCGCTGCCCGAAAGGGAACCCCTGAAAGCCCAGCCCGCCGGAACCGCCGACGGCGACCTGGTGAAGATGAGTTGGGACGAGCTTGACAAGTCGGACCGCCTCTTGGAGCTGAAGACGAAGCACCCCGACATCTACCAGCAGAAATTCAACGAAAAGTTCAACAAAAAACACTGACGACAATGGCACTACAGAAACAGATTTGGCTCAACAGCATCGTTGAGCTGCTCTTCGCCAGCAACACCTTCGCCGCGCGAAGCATCAACCACTCGGCCTTCGTGACCAACAAGACGGTGCATGTGCCCAACGCGGGCAGCGCCCCCGCCGTGACCAAGAACCGCAGCGTGTTCCCCGCCACGGCCTCGCAGCGCACCGACTACGACCTGACCTACGACATCAACGAGTACTCGACGGCGCCCATCCACCTCCAGCACTCGGAGGAAGTGGAGCTTTCGTACAACAAGCGCGAGAGCATCCTGAAGCAGATGAAGGCGGCCCTGGCCGACAGCGTACACGCCGACATCATCGCCTCGTGGATTCCCTCGGGCTATGCCAAGGTGGGCACTACCGGCGCAGCCGCCCCCGCCCACATGCCCTCTTCCACCGGCAACCGCCAAGCCATGACCAAGGCCGACGTATTAGCCGTGAAGAACCTCTTCGACCTTGACGACATCCCGCAGACGGGCCGCTGCATGTTGCTCGATGCGGTGATGTACAACCAACTGATGGCGAGCCTGAGCGACAGCGAGGCCGCCGCCTTCAACGCCTCGGTGAACGCCCAAAGAGGTGTGCTGGGCAACCTCTACGGCTTCGACTTCTACATGCGCTCCACCGTGCTGCGCGTGAACGCCGCAGGCACCACCCTCAACCCGACCGCAGCCGCCACCACATCCGCCGCAGGCATCGCCTGGCAGGAGGACTGCGTGAGCCGCGCCGAAGGCAACCACGAAATCTTCGACGACACCGACAACCCGCTGTTCTACGGCGACGTGATGAGCGCACTGGTGCGCGCCGGTGGCAGCTACATCCGCAACGACAAGAAGGGCGTGGCCGTGATTTATCAGGTAACGCCTTGATTGGGTTGAGAGTTTAGAGTTTAGAGTTTAACGTTTAACCATAAAAACACACAAAAAGATGAGAAACGGAATCAAGATTATCGCGCTGCTGGCTTTCGCCCTCTTGGCGGCTGCCATGCAAGGCAAGGCGCAAAACCCCAACCCAAGCTGGCACGTCGGCCTGTGCCCTACCTACGCCAACCAGCAAGGCTGCTCGAATGTAGGCCTTCAGGCCATAGTCGGCAAAACGCTGGGCGACCTGTGGGGCTGGCGACTGTCGGCCTCGGTGAACGGGCTTGTGCCTTACTCCCCCGATTGCGGGAAGACATTCGACCGATACGCCACCGCACTGACAGGCCCCGTGCTCAACCTGAAGCCGCTCTATGCCTTCGTGCAAGTGGGCGCGGCCTGCAACCCCTCAAGCACACGCAAGATAGGCATTGCCGCCAATACAGGGGCGGGCGTGGCTTTCGACATTGGCAAGCACTCAAGGATCTTCGCCGAGGCTGCCGTTGACGTGGTGCCGACAGGCAAGGCGACCTGTTCCACCGTCAGCGCGGGCATAGGCTACGCCGTGAGATTCTGACAAACGACAAAACGAGCAACCATGAGCAAGACCAAAGGCAACGGGAAAGGCACGATGGGCGTCACTGAACGCCCCGCGCGCCGACCCCCGAAGAGGAAATAAATCGCGTTCAAAAAAAAGCCCGGAACACCATGACAAAACCCCGCATAGCACGACTTGTGATCCACTGCACCGCCACGCCGGAAGGCCGGGAGGTGACAGCCGCCGACATCCGCCGCTGGCACACCAGCCCACCACCACAGGGCCGAGGGTGGAAGCAGGTCGGCTATACGGACATGGTGCATCTCGACGGCAGGGTTGAACGCTTAGTGCCGAACAACGAGGACGCCTACGTGGACGGCTGGGAGGTCACCAATGGGGCAAAAGGCTACAACCAGACGAGCCGGCACATCGTGTATGTCGGAGGCCTGAAGGCCGACGGCAAGACCCCCGCCGACACCCGCACACCCGCCCAGAGGGATAGCTTGGCCCGCTATGTGGAGGATTTCCGCAAGCGTTTCCCCTGGGCCGATGTGTGCGGCCACCGCGACCTGCCCGGCGTGGCCAAGGCCTGCCCTTGCTTCGACGTGAGGAGCGAGTTTAGAGTTTAGAGTTTAGAGTTTAGAGTTTAGAGTTTAGAGTTAAAAATGGAGTGGACAAGCATCATACCGAGCATCATCGCCCTGCTGACGGGCACGGGCTGGATAGTGGACGGGCGGCTTCACCGCAAGAAGGTGAAGGAGCTCGACATCCGCAACCGGCAGGAGGAGATGAACCTCTCGAAGACCTACGTGGACGAGTTCAAGGAGAACATCGCCAAGCCGCTCCAGACCGAAATAAAAGGACTACGCAGAGATGTCAAGAACCTACAGAAAGCCATCAAGCAAGCCAACAGTTGCCCTCATAGCGGCGATTGCCCTGTGCTTGACGAGTTGCAGAACCAGCAGCAGCGTGACGACGGCGACGGCAACAACTGAAGCCCACACGGAGGCCACGGTGAGCCTGAAGCACACCATCGACTCGGTGATGGTGCGCGAAACGGTGGTCATCCGCGAGCGGCCCGACACGGTGACGGTGGAGCGCGAGCGCACGGTGTGGCGCGAGCGGACCCGGCACGACACCGTGACAGTGGTGAGGACCGACACCATCATACGCACGGTGGAGGTGGTGAAGGCGGAAGCCCCGCCCCCCTCCCACAGGGCGGCACGTCCGCCCGCTTGGGCATGGATGGCGGTGGCCGCACTGGTGGCGCTCTTGGCATGGAACATAATGACAACGAATCACAAGTTAAACAGCCGTTAAACACCCCTTAAACATGAAGGAACAAGCGAAGAAAACCATCAAAGGGACAGCCATTGTGGTGGCCGCAGCCGCTTTCGGCCTTGCCATCGTGACGTGGATTGTCCATACGGAAGAGAAACAATACAACATCACCAACAAAACAACACAACTATGGCAGAACAAGTGGGATACAGAAACGGAGTAGACCTCCTGATGGGTCTCGTCGAAGGAAACGTCTTCAAGCCTTTCGGCTACTCGACGGGCTGCAAGATCACCGACACGACGGAGACCGGCGAGCGCGTCACCAAGGAACAGGGCGCGGCCTCGTGGAAACAGAAATACGTGAAGAGCCTCTCGGAACAGATCACCGCCGAGGGCTTCGTCTACGACGAGGTGGCCGCCAGCAGCGTCGGCTTCCCCGACCTGAAGACGGCGTGGCTCAGCAAGAAGACCGTCAAGGTGCGCTACAAGTACCGCAACCAGGGAGCCACCGAAGGCCTCTACGAGGGCGACTTCATCATCACCAACCTCGAACAGGACGGCCCAGCCGACGACGACGAGAAATGGAGCATCACCCTTGAGAACTCGGGGCCTGTGACTGAAGTAGGAGCTGGAGGACAAGGAGGGTAAGCCATGATGACGATCAAGATCAACGGAAAGGAATACCCCTGCCGGGTGACGATGGGCGCGATGCTGCGCTTCAAGCGCGAAACCGGCAAGGACGCAAGCCAAATCGGGGAGGGCGACGTGGCCGACCTCGTGACCTTCCTCTGGTGCTGCATGGCCTCGGCATCGAAGGCCGACGGCGTGGAGTTCGGCATGGGCCTGATGGACTTCGCCGACCTGCTCGAACCCGACACGCTGACCCAATTCACCAACGAGATGGGCGCGGCAGGCGACGAAAAAAAAACGGCCCTTCGACAGGCTCAGGAACCGCAGTAAGCGACATCCTGACCCTGATGGGAACGGCAGTGGGGTGCATAGGCATGTCGGTGGACGACTTCTGCCGGTGTACCCCACTTGAGTTTCAGGCCGTCTACCAAGGCTGGGCCGAGGCGGAGCAACGCAGGGAACGCGCCGCGTGGGAACGGACGAGGATGCAATGCACCTGCATGCTCCAGCCCTACAGCAAACGCGGGCTGAAACCGACGGACGTGATGCGCTTCGCGTGGGAAATGCGGAATGAGGAATGTGGAATGCGGAATGAGGCGGAGGGCGAAAAGCTCACGGCGAAGCAGATCCGGGAAAGGTTCGAGAAGGTGAAAAGGGAGCAGGGATTGGGGTGAATCAGCGGCAATCTTTTTGGTATTCCCTGCGGACGAGCCAGATAATAAAGGCTGCCATTCCAAAGATGCCGGAAATGATGAAAAGCACCTCCGCGACGCTGAAACAAGACAGGTAGTCGGCCAACGTTCTCCAAAACCCTTTAGACAAGTCAAGCAACATCATTTCATCGATTTTTCAATTCACGCCGCAAATATAGGAAAAAATGTCAGACATCGTAAAACTTCAGATAAAAATCACGGGAAGCGACAGCTTCAAGGAGGTGGAGGTCAGTGCCGACGAACTGGCCAAGGCCATTGCACAGGTGAAAAAGAAGACCGAGGAACTTCAGAACTCGCTCATCAACGCCAACCAAATGGCACAAGTGTTCGAACAGGTGAGTTCTGCGGTGCAGGGCTTGCAGTCGGCCATGCACGAACTGACGGAAGCCTATGCCGTGCAGTCGGCAGCCGAGGCGAGGCTGGAGCAGGTGATGCGCAACACGATGGGCGCGACCAATGCCGAAATCCAGTCCATCAAGGAACTGACCGCCGCACAGCAGGAACTCGGAGTCGTGGGCGACGAGGTGCAACTGAGCGGAGCGCAGGAACTGGCATCCTATCTCTCAAAAAAGGAGAGCCTTGAGGCACTCATCCCCGTGATGAACGACATGATAGCCCAACAGTACGGCTACAACGCAACGGCTGAAAGCGCCATCCAAATCGCCTCGATGATGGGCAAGGTGATGGACGGGCAGGTGAAAGCCCTGTCAAGGTACGGCTACTCGTTCACCGAGGCTCAGGAGGAAATCCTGAAGTTCGGCACCGAGGAGGAACGCGCCGCCACCTTGGCCGAGGTCGTCGAAAGCAGCGTGGGAGGCGTGAACGCAGCCTTGGCGGCTACCGACTACGGAAAGATAGTGCAGGCCAACAACAAGATGGGCGACCTGAAGGAAACCGTTGGGGCAATCATCGCACCGGCGCAAAAGGCCATCGACAAGTTCGCCAGTTTCTCCATAGCCGTAGCGGGCGTCGGCAAAGGCGTGGCAACCATCAAGGGATTGGGCGCGGCCATCAAGGCCATGACGGCCAACATCACCAAGGCCACCATCGCCCAAAACGGGCTCAACATGGCCATGAAAGCCAACATCTTCCTTGCCGTGGCCACCGCCGTGGCAGGGCTTGTGGCTTGGATGGTGCAACTCTCCAAAGAGACGAACAACGCCATCGGCGCAACCGACCGGCTGGCCGAGGCCGACAAACGGGCCAACGAGCAATACAGCGAACAGGCAGGGCGTGTGCGTGCGCTGACCTCCATCGTCGAAAACAACAACATCGCCCTCGATGTGCGCAAGAAGGCACTCGGCGAACTGAAAGCCGTCGTTCCCGGCTATCTCGGCGACCTCACCGAGGAAGGGCGGCTCGTCAACTCGAACACGGATGCCATCGACAACTACTGCAAAGCCCTACAGAAACAGTTGCGCCTCGAAGCCCGCAAGGAAATGCTGATGGACATCGAGAGGCAGATTGCCGCCGCCGAAATGGAAAAGGAAAAGGCCATCGAGAACGCGAAAGAAGCCTTGGAAGCGGCTGGAGGCGACGATACGCAAGCCTCTCAGGGATTTTGGGGATGGAAGAAAACCGCCTACGGCGAAGCCATGAGCAACGTGAGAACCTTTGAAGACCGAATCAAGGGTCTGGAAAGCCAAGCCGAGGCAATCAGCAAAACGGTGGCAGAAGGGGTCAAAGATGCCGCCGATGCCACCAAAGAACTGATAGGCGAGACCGACAACGCCACCGAGTCAGTCAGTTGGCAGAAGATGAGCTACGAGGACCTCGGCAAGGCCATACAGGAACAGGCGAAAAAGGTGAAGGAAAGCATTGCCGCCAACGACGGGCTGGCCGAGGCAGAAGCCGCCACCCTGAACGCCATGCAGCAACGCTACGACGCCATAGGCAAGCAGTTCGACAAGCTGACAGGCAAGGTGAAAGAACTGAAGGACGAGGTGCGCCAAACGGTGGAACTCGTCCCAAAACTCGCGTCCATTGGAACGCCCGCCTCGATAGAGGTTCCCGAACCCACCTACGCCAATCCCAAGCCCTTGAAAGGCCTCTTCGACTTCAAGAGCCTCGGCGAGTTTGAGCAAAGGCTGACCGAACTGGAAAACATCCGCAAGCAGGTCTCACAAGACCAACTTCCCGTCATTGACGCGCAAATCGCCCTCGTCAGGCAACTGAAGGACGAGTTCGAGGGCGTCAACCAAACCGTGGCCGCCAGCCCGCTCGAAACCTTCGCCAAAGGCTGGAGCGGCATCAAGGGCATAGGCAACTCCATCCGCGACATCAAGAGCGCACTCACCGACACCGACAACGCATGGGACGCGCTCACGCAGACCATCGACGGCTTCATCAGCCTATTCCAAAGCCTTCAGGCCGTGGTCGAAATCATCAAGACCATCACTTCCGTCACCAAGGCGTTCCAAGTGGTGGAGGAAACGGCCACCGCTACGCAGATAGCCGCCAATGCCTCTCTTTCCACGTCCAACACCGCCGTGGCGGCCACCGCAGCCGCCGCATCGGTGGCGGGCATCCCCATAGTAGGCCCCGAAATGGCCCTCACATGGGCTGCCACCCTCACCGCCGCCCTTAATGCCATCCCCAAGTTCGCCAACGGCGGCCTCGTCTACGGCCCCACATTGGGACTGATGGGCGAATACGGCGGCGCAAGCAGCAACCCCGAAGTCATCGCCCCCTTGGACAAGCTGCGCTCGCTGATAGGCGGCAACGACGGCGGAGGCACGGCGGAGGTGAAGTTCCGCATCGAGGGCCGCGAACTGGTGGGCATACTCGACAAGCAGACCAACATCAACAGGAGGAGCCGTTGAGAGTTTAGAGTTTAGAGTTTAGGGTTTAGAGTTTAGAGAAATGAGCTACCAAAAAGCATACACTACCCAGTTCCACGGCTTGGACGACACGCTCTGGAACATCGACATCTACATCGACGGCTACGACGCACGCCCTGTGGAGATCAAGCTGGAGGGCGACGAGCCTTGCGTGATCGATTGGCAGGAAACCGGGAAGACGGACGTGGTGCAGTCGTCGACCTGCACGCTGCGCGTCAGCAACGAGAGCGACCGGCAGATGACGCTCCTGATGAGCGACGTAGAAGCCGGCGTCATCGTCAGCCGCGACGGCAAGCCGTACTGGCTCGGCCACTTGGACGATGCCATATACGAGGAGCCTTACAGCTTCCCGAAAGCATACGTGACGGAACTCACCTTTTCCGACTTCGGCATCCTCAACCGCATCCCCTTCACCCTGAAAGGCAGGCAGAGCGTGAGGAACATCGTGTGGGACTGCCTCGACCCGGTGTTTGGCGACATCAGCTACAACCTCTACACCTCGCTCCTCGAACCCAAGTCGCAGCAGCCCCTCACCTTGGACATGCTCTACATCAACGCCGACCGCTTCGAGGCCGACACCGACAGCTGGGGCGCCACCACCACCAAGCGCGAGGTGCTGGAGGAGGTGCTGCGCCCGCTCGGGCTGCGCATCGTGCAAAGGAACGCCCAGCCCTACATCTACGACATCGAGTATCTGCGCGACCACCCCGCCCTGCAAGCCCCCGTCGTGTGGAAAGGCACCGACGCCTACCTGCGCGGCAGCGAAACCTACGGTCGGTTTGAGGTGGGCTTCGAGCCTGACGCGCTTGAAACCTTGGCCGACGACGGACTCGACTACGACAAGTGCAACCTCGTGGTCACCGACAGGTACTTTGCGCTGGACTACACCGACTACAACGGCTACACCGGCTTCGCCACCAACCTCGAACTCGGTTTCTACATCGCCGTGTCGCGCCTCCTGCAACCCGAGCCGCGTGTGGAACTGGCCCGCAATGCCACATTCTTCCGCACGCGCCCGGTGTTCACCGACAGCAGCGACTTGGGCATGGCATGGCGCATACAGTGCCGGAAGATCTACAGGACCATCGAACTCAACGGCCATTCGGTGCATCTGACCACACGGGCCGTGCTGGCCGACAACCTCCCCTCGGCGAGCCTCGCCGCCACCGTGGCCGTGTTCAGCCTCACCTCGGGCTACCTGCCCGGCATCCCCGACCGCGACAGCTTCCAACTGCGCGTCAACCTCGACTTCCTGCTCAGCTTCCGCGACAACCCCTTGGACGACCCGCCCGAGGAATGGGTGCAGGGGCAAAGCTGGTACCAGAACGGCTCAGAGGGGATAGAGCGGGCATGGCGGCACGCCAACTACTTCCAGATGCTGGTGCCCGTCAAGCTCGAGGTGCTCGACGACGCGGGCAACCCCATCTGGCACTACAGGAACGCCACCGTGAGCGACGAACCCGGAGTGGGCTCCGGCCTCAATGCCTTCGCCCAGCCCTTGGGCATAGGCGAAGGCGCATGGGTGGCGGGCGCGGCCACCTTCGCCGACATGGTGCTGGCCTACTACAAGGACTACGACCCCGACGACACCGACCGCGACCCCCTCGTCACCAGCGGATGGGTGGGCAACCGCATCGCCTTGGCGAGGGAGATGGAAATCAACGGCACCCTCTATCGCGTGCGCGACGACGGCGAATACCTCCCCCTGCCGCCCGTGGCGGGCAGGCTGAGGCTCACCGTGGGCAGCGGCGTGTTCCCCTTCCCTTGGAGAACCTACGTCGATGTCCCCGCGCTCTGCACCAAAATGGCGTGGCAGATGTACCGCAACCCCGAAATCAGCATAGTGAAGGCCGACCGCCGCGAAGACGGCATCGACACCGAGCCCTCCTACGAGCGCGACGCCGTAGGCCG
>Ga0326514_10001458_pt1 | contig 15461 bp, 13 predicted proteins | sample 3_2548_0518_D_FD_203653 | JGI IMG/M metagenome (GOLD analysis project Ga0326514, IMG submission 203653) | Bovine rumen microbial communities from UC Davis, California, United States - 3_2548_0518 | ecosystem: Host-associated > Mammals > Digestive system > Stomach > Rumen | place: USA...
CAGAAACCGGATGACGCCGTTCTCCCTCACGGCGGCTGCTCCCTTAGGCAGGCTGACCGACTTTCCGGTCTCTTTCCCGGCAAGCTGCATCAGCCCTTCGATGTGGACCTGCCCGATATCCTTGAGACTTCCGCCCGGCATGGCCCTTTTCACACACTCCCGCAGCACCCGCTTCCGGATGACCGGATCTTCTGCAAGAAATTTTCCCAGTATCAGCGAATCTCCATAGACACACCTCCCAAGAGCCTTCTCCGTCTCACGCTCAAGATAATCTTCCGCCTCAAAGGCCGCCTCCGCCGCCTCCGCGATGTGCTCCGCCGCCTGCCTGTTCAGCTCCGACAGCTCCGGAAGGACATCCAGCCGGATCCTGTTCCGGGAGATCTCACGGTCAAAGTTGGTCCGGTCGGTCCGGAAAGAGACTCCCATTTCCTTCAGATAAGCCTCAATCTCGCTTCTAGACACCTCAAGGAGCGGCCGGATGACCCTGATGGTACCTGGCACCTTTTCCGCATCCGCACCTCCGGTACCTGGCACCTTTTCCGCATCCGCGCCTCCGGTACCTGGCACCGCTGCCTCCTTCTGCAGCGTCCGGGAGGGCCGGATTCCCGCGAGTCCCCGGATCCCGCTCCCGCGGATCAGGTTGAAAAGCACCGTCTCCGCCTGGTCATTCCGGTTATGCGCGACCGCGACGGCGTCCGCCCCTTCCGCCTCTGCGACCTCCCGGAAGATCCGGTACCGCTGGATCCTGGCTTCCTCCTCGAGCGTCCGCCCGCTCTCCTTCGAAAGCTCGACCGCCCGGATGTGCCTCACCGTCAGCGGAATTCCGTACTTTTGGCACAACATTTCCGCAAAATGTGCATCGCCTTCGCTTTCCTCTCCCCGGATGCCGTGTTCCACATGGACCGCGCATAGGGAGATCCCCAGCCCGGCGGCCAGGTCTTTCAGGACTGTCAGCAGGCTGACGGAATCGGCGCCGCCCGAAAGCGCCACCAGCACCTTCTGCCCCGGCAAAATCAGATGAAACTTCCGGATCGTCTCCAGGACCTTCCGATCAAACCGATCTGTCAAGCTGTCCTTCTGTCTTCCCATAACCTGCCCTCGCAGCGGCCCGCCGCCTTAATCGTGCAAGGCGGATTCCATCCTGCCCTGCTCGCCGCGGCTCGCCGCCTATACAAAAAAGCGCCCTGCAGACTTCCGTCCGCAGAGCGCCACATCCACTATCGTCTCACAAACCTTGACCCGCCGTCAGACTTCCGCGGCAAGGTCCGTCGCTCAGCCCTCCTGCCGGTAGATCACCTCATCCGGATAGACCAGGCCGAACTTCTCGCGGGCAGTCTTCTCGACATAAGAATCCGAGTCGGTATACTTCTTGTACGCCTTGATCTTCTCGGTCCTGCCCTCTTCCTCGGTAATATCCTCCGTCAGCTGCTCAATCTCACTTGCGTAAGCCTGATTCTGTCTCGACAGCATCACGCACCGGACACTGAGCACGACCGCAAGGACCGCAATAATTACAATGATCAGAACCATACCGCTCCTGTTCTTCTTCAGAGCGGTGTCCTTAACCCCTTTTGACATATTGTTAGCTTATCCCCTTAAACCTGCCTCATCCGCCCTTAACAGACGCTGCAGTTATTTGTCGCCCGGCAGTGTGTATCATACACACTCTGCAGATATTCCTACTATAGCCTTCTTTGGCACATGTTTCAACACCCTTGTTCGCAAATCCGCAAAATGTAAAAGTCCTGTAACATTTTTAAATGTATCTGAATAATTCCTGGACTTCCTCTTTCTTCACGGTGTCCTTCACTCCCAGGACCTCAGCCTTGACGCTCCGGTTGCCGAAGCCGATCTCGATCACATCTCCCACCTTCACCTCAGCGGAAGCCTTTGCAACCTTTCCGTTGATGGTCACACGCCCGGCATCACATGCCTCATTGGCAACGGTCCTTCTCTTGACCAGTCTTGTCACTTTCAGGTACTTATCCAGTCTCATACTGTTCCTTTCTCAATCCGTAAGGTCCGGTCCCCTGCCGGGTCCTCCTGTCTGCATCCGCATGTATCACCGGCTTAATAATGAAAAGAGACCGGAGATATGCTCTCCGGTCTCCCGATTCATTCCTGTCTTCAGAAAAGATCAGTTCAGGCTCTCCTTCAGGGTCTTTCCAGCCTTGAACTTCGGGCTTCTGGAAGCCTTGATCTCCATAGCCTCTCCGGTGTACGGGTTGCGGCCTTCTCTTGCTGCTCTCTCAGAAACTTCGAAAGTACCGAAGCCAACGATCTGGATCTTCTCGCCCTTCTTCAGTCCCTCAGCTACAACATCGGTGAATGCCTTCAGAGCGGTCTCTGTATCCTTCTTTGTAAGACCGGACTTCTCAACCATAGCTGCAATAAGTTCCTGCTTATTCATAATGTAATACTCCTTTTTTCTGTTGATAATGAACACTCCAGAACACTCCACACCTCTTCTCTGAGGTGAAATACTTTTATACTTATATAACCGCTTATCCCGTTTGTCAAGACAAAGTCAGCCTGATAAGCCTGATAAGCCAAGGGTAGCCTGATAAGCCTGAAAGCCTGAAAAGCCAAGGGCAGCCTGATAAGCCCGCTAAGCCCGAAAAGCCAAAGCCAGCCCTGTAAGCCCGGTCAGCTTGAAATGCTGCGCCATGGCAAAAATCAGAGCTCGGTGTCTGCGTAGACCTTGACGATCTTCGTGTATCCAGCATCCTCCAGCGTGCCCACCTGGAATTTGGCATTCTTCTTCAGTGGCTCGACTGTGACCGTCTCCCCACTCCCACGCAGAGCGGTAGCCTTTGCGAATACCTCTGTGATTCTTCCGGAAGCCCCCTTGAGGTCGACCAGATAGGCTGTCTTCCCTGCGCTGTCCTGGCTCTTCCAGTTCAGGTCCTTGAGAATGGTGTAGATTCTCTCAAATCCGATGGAGAAGCCGCATGCCGGCGCATCCTGTCCGGAGAACTTTCCGACCATCTTGTCGTAGCGTCCGCCGCCTGCGATGGAGAAGGAATAGTTGTCGATCGTGATCTCGAAAATGGTCCCCGTATAGTATCCCATTCCGCGTACGAGTGTCGGGTCGAACTTCAGTGTGATGTCCTTGTCGATCATGCCGCCCGCTGCCTGCATGACCGTTGCCAGGCTGTTCGCCACGCCCGCCTCGATCTTGTCGCCGCAGGTCCTGGTGATGAAGTCCTCGATGATCTGAGCCTGCTCCTCGCCTTCTTTGCCTTTCAGGATATCCTCCAGGTCTGAGAAGTAGCCGATGTAGGTGCTGACTGCAGCTTCATCATAGCCATCTTTGACCAGTTCTTCCTTCACGCCGTCGATTCCGATCTTGTCCATCTTGTCGAGGATGATGAAGACCTCTCCGACAGACTCCTCCGGGAAGCCGGCATTGAGTGCCATCGCCCTCAGGATACGGCGGTCATTGACATGGACCGTGAAACCATGGACATTCACTTCCTCGAAGATTCTGGTGAGCGCCTTGCTGGTAGCTGCGATCAGCTCGATCTCAGCCATGTTCGAGCTGTCACCTATGATATCGATATCACACTGGGTGAACTGGCGGAACCTCCCCTTCTGAGGACGGTCTGCGCGAAAAACATTTCCGATCTGAAGAGCCTTGAACGGAGTCGGCAGCTCATTCTTGTGGCAGGAATAATAGCGGGAAAGCGGGACGGTCAGGTCGTAGCGGAGGGCAGAGTCGGCAAGGACATCACCCTCGCCTGCAAGGTTTCCGGTCCCGTCCGCCTTTACCTTGTCCAGGCTGCGCGAAAAATCGGCTCCGCGCTTGAGGACCTTGAAGATCAGCTTTTCGTTTTCGCCGCCGTTCTTGCCGGTCAGATTCTCGATATGCTCCATGACCGGAGTCTCGATCTCATTGAAGCCAAACTGCGCATACGTTCCGCGGATGACCGCCAGAATGTGCTGGCGAAGCGCCATGTCCGACGGAAGAAAATCCTGCATCCCCTTGACCGGGGTCTGAATAAATTTCATCTTGATACTCCTTAGCTTTTCGGAAATGTTTCTGTCCTGTTGTATACAGCACGCTTAAGTATAGCCAAAATCCACCGTATCCGCAAGGGCGGCAGCGCATGGCAGTTCCGCTCATGCAGATACCTGGCACCCGGTTCTTCCGGTACCTGGCACCCGCTCCCGGTACCTGGCACTTGGCTTCTGGCTCACCCGAGGTTCAGCAGCTTTGCCCTCTCGCTCAGGTATTCTTTGTTGTTCAGCGACGGGTCCTGCAGCACCTCGTCGAAGAGTGTGCCGAGCACTTCCCCGATCTTCTTCCCCTTCGGGATCCCCAGCCCGATCAGGTCGTTCCCGCTCACTGCCAGCTGCTTCAGGGAGAGGCAGTCTCCCCGCTCAAGGATCCTGTTGTAGATCGTCTCCACCTGATCCATGTAGCGGAGCTTTTCCTCTTGCACCGCCGGATTCTGTCCCCTGATGTCGGACCGCTTCACCTGAAGGAAAAGCGGGAAAAGTCTGGGCGTCAGCTGGACGACTGCTCTCCTGACTCCTTCCTCCGAGAGGGCCGGATAGAGGGAATGGTTGCGGATCAGGTCGACGATGTCCCGCTCGGAAGCCTTGTCGAACTTCAGTCTCTCAAGCACCTTCTTTGCAACTTCAGCTCCCGGCGCCGCATGGCCGTGGTAGTGGTAGATGCCTTCCTCATTGATTGTCTGGACCAGCGGTTTGCCGCTGTCATGAAGCAGCATGGTCCAGCGCAGGATCCGGTCTTTCGGAGCCGCCATCATGGTCCGGATCGTATGTTCCCCGACGGACACTTTGTGGTGCTGGTTATTCTGCAGCGCCCCCATCTCGGCATCGAACTCCGGCAGCACAACAGCCGTGATCCCGCATTCATAAGCCATCCGGATCTCCTCCGGATGGTCCGAAGTGATCAGTTTCTCAAGCTCGGTCCGGATCCGCTCCGCAGATACATAGGAAAGAGATGGTGCCATCTTCTTTCCCGCTTCCCGGGTCGCTATGTCCAGCTTAAATCCGAGCTTTGCACAGAAACGGACTGCGCGGAGCACTCTGAGTGCGTCTTCTTCGAATCGCTCGACCGGGTCTCCGACGCACCGGATGATGCCCTGCTCAAGATCGCTCACGCCTCCGAAGAGATCGACCAGTCCGTCCCTGTCGTTGTAGGCCATGGCATTGACCGTAAAGTCCCGCCTTTTCAGGTCCTCCTCGAGATTTCCGGTGAAAGAGACCTGTTCCGGATGGCGGTGATCTTCATACTTGCCGTCCAGGCGGAAAGTCGTGACCTCGAAGCTCTCGCCTTCATGCCGGACCGTGACCGTCCCATGCTCGATCCCGGTGTCGATGGTCCTCGGGAAGACCTGCTTTACCTGCTCCGGGGAGGCCGACGTCGTGATGTCCCAGTCATCCGGGGTCTGGCCGAGAATGCTGTCTCTCACGCAGCCTCCTACGACGTAAGCTTCAAAACCTGCCTTATGCAGTTTTGAAAGGACATACTGTACTTTCTCCGGAATCCTGATCCTGATCTTCTCTGGTTCCATGCACTCCCGCTCCCTTGCTTTTCCTGCTTTTCCTTGTTTTTCTGCTTCTTTTGCTTTTCCTGCTTTTTTCTTTTCATACTTTTCGAAGGATTGCTACCTGTTCATTTTACTTGATTTGTTTTTTCCTTACAACCGTACGAGGATCATCCGCCATGGCCTTCGGCACCCGGTCCGGTCAAAGCTCACGGAACATATCCAAAGTGGCAGTTTAACATTTTCAGTAATTGTGATTGTGCAACTTGCATAATCACGGTGTATATTTGTTTGGTTGGTGTTGTTATATCGCATTAAAATCTTGTTGTTTTCGGCTTGACAGCCATAATACCTCGGGATATAATCAGCATTGCAATTAGAATAACGGTTTTAAAGATACAGCCCTCGTTGAATAGATGTAATACATTGATTGTCAACCAAGCTAGTGATTTTTAATAATCGTTGTCAATCATTTTTCTTTATTCAATGGAGGTTCAATCATGAACGGAACTGTTAAGTGGTTTAACGCAGAAAAAGGCTATGGTTTCATCACCGGCGAGGATGGAAAGGACGTATTCGTTCACTTCTCCGCTATCCAGAGCGAAGGATTCAAAACCCTTGATGAAGGCCAGAAGGTTACCTATGATCTGGTTCAGGGAAACCGCGGAATGCAGGCTGCTAACGTTGTAAAGCAGTAATTTTCCCTATATAAGAGAAAAGAGGAAAGGCCGCCGGGGCATTGCTCCGGCGGTCTTTTTTGCTGTGAGGCAGCGCCCTGGCAGTCCTTTTGTTACGGGGACATTGCTCCGGCAGCCTTTCTTATTGTCCCTGGCATATGGTCTCCTTTTCTCCGCCTCCAGCCAAGTGGTGCATGTGGCGTTGTTTTTTCGGTATCATTGGCGATTTATCAAAAGTTCCGGCATGCTTCTCCCATATTGCCAATATTTGTGCGGAGAAACATTTGACTGATATATCCTGCAGTGGTAAAATCTCTGACGATACTAATATCTGCAGCATATGTATCAGGGACCGGATGATTGATTGAAAACCGGCTGCCTGCGGAAAGAGAGGAGATCAAAGTGGTACCGAAGAAAGACCTTGACTGGGGCTCTCTTGGATTCGGTTATCTGAAGACCGACAAGAGATTCGTCTCCAACTATAAGAACGGCGCATGGGATGAGGGTGTCCTCAGTGATGACGCGAATGTTGTGATCAATGAGTGCGCAGGCGTCCTGCAGTACTCCCAGTCCTGCTTCGAGGGGCTGAAGGCCTATACGACGGAAGATGGAAAGATTGTCTGCTTCCGCCCGGATATGAATGCCGAACGTATGAAGAACTCCTGCGAGCGTCTTGAGATGCCGGTGTTCCCGGTTGACAGATGGGTCCAGGCGGTTGTCGACACGGTTCGTGCTGACGAAGCGTGGGTTCCGCCGTATGGTTCCGGTGCTACTCTTTACATCCGTCCGTATATGTTCGGTTCCAATCCGGTCATCGGTGTCAAGCCGGCTGATGAGTATCAGTTCCGTATCCTGACCACTCCGGTCGGACCTTATTTCAAGGGCGGCGCCAAGCCGATCGTCATCCGCATCTCTGACTTCGACCGTGCAGCCCCACGCGGAACCGGTCATGTCAAGGCAGGTCTGAACTATGCGATGAGTCTTCATGCAATCATGGATGCTCACAGGAATGGCTTCAACGAGAATCTTTATCTTGATCCTGCTACCAGAACCAAGATCGAGGAGACCGGAGGAGCGAACGTGATCCTGGTTACTGCTGACAATACTCTGGTTGTTCCGAAGTCACCGAGTATCCTTCCGTCCATCACAAGAAGGTCCATCGTCTACATCGCAAAAGAGATTCTTGGCATGAAGGTCGATGAGCGCGAGGTTTACTTCGATGAGGTCAAGAAGGGCGAGTTTGTCGAGTGTGGTCTCTGCGGAACCGCAGCTGTCATCTCCCCGGTCGGCAAGATCTACGATCACGGCACCGAGTACGATATCCCGTCCGGCATGGAGAAGATGGGACCGACCCTGCAGAAGCTGTACGATACCCTGACCGGTATCCAGATGGGCCGTCTTGAGGCTCCGAAGGGCTGGATCTGCGTGATCGACGAGTGATAGCCTTGCATAAGTCATATATCTGAGAATTAATAAAGCCTGCCCGGTAGCCGCCGGGCGGGCTTTTTCTATGTCTGCAGCCATCCCAGCCCAGGCAGAACTACAAGAATTCATGAATTGTCATGAATTGTCTGGTGCCAGGCACCGGTCAATTTGGACACAATTTGCATAATTGTCTGATAATTTATGAAAAAACCCAGGCAGCCGGCTCCGACATCCATTCATGCGGGATGTCGAGGCGGGGTGCCTGGGTTTTTTATGGATCAAGTCAAGTCTTACTTGCTTTCTTTATTAACGAACTCGTCGTATATCGCCTTGATAGAGGTCTTGAAGTCGTCGTTCCGCACACCGACGATGATATTCAGCTCGGAGGAGCCCTGGTCGATCATCTTGATGTTGACGCCTGCGGTCGCGAGGGCGCTGGAAAGTCTTCCTGCGGTTCCGGCTGCATTGACCATGCCGCGGCCGACAATTGCGATCAGCGCCAGATCGGACTCAAGGTAGATATGGTCCGGGTTGACTGCGCGGTGAAGCCCTGCGATCACATCCTGTTCCTTATCCGCGAACTCGCTCTGATGTACGATGACGGAAAACGTATCGATACCGGAAGGAGTGTGCTCGAAAGAGATGCCGTTCTCCTCAAAGACCTGAAGCACCTTGCGGCCGAAACCGATCTCAGAGTTCATCATCGCCTTATCGATGTTAACCGAGCAGAAGCCCTTTCTTCCTGCAACACCTGTGATAACGTGCGCCGGACTCTTGATGGTCGACTCGACGATCATCGTACCGGCATCCTGCGGACGGTTGGTATTCCGGATGTTAATCGGAATCCCCTCCACACGAACCGGAAAGATTGCATCTTCATGAAGGACCGAAGCGCCCATGTAGGAAAGCTCGCGGAGCTCACGGTAAGTGATGGTCTCGATCGTCTCCGGATTCTCCACGATGTGCGGATCAGCCACCAGACAGCCTGAGACATCGGTCCAGTTTTCATAGGCATTTGCCCGGACCGCCCTTGACACGATCGAACCTGTGATATCGGAACCGCCTCTCGAGAACGTCTTGATGCTTCCGTCCGGCATGGACCCGTAAAACCCCGGAATTACCGCATATTCCACATTCTTGAGACGCTCACGGCAGACCTCATTCGTCCGCTCCGAATCGAAATTGCCATGTGAATCAAAAAGGATGACCTCGGCAGCATCGATAAAGCGGAATCCCAGGTAAGCTGCCAGAACCTTTCCGTTCAGGTACTCACCGCGGGACGCTGCATAGTCGCGTCCGGCCTGTCTCAGGAAATAGTCCTTGATCAGCTCGAACTCACTGTCAAGGTCGATCTTGACCTTCAGCCCGCCGACGATCTCCTGGTATCTTGCTTTGATCTCATCGATCTTTGCATCGATATTCTCGCCCTTTGCAGCCGCATCGTAACACTTGTACAAAAGATCGGTCACTTTGCTGTCATCGGAAAAGCGTCTCCCCGGCGCCGAATCGATGATATATCTCCTGCTCTTGTCGCTGCGCACGATTGCGCCGACCTTAGCCATCTGTTCGGAGCTTGCAAGCGAGCTCCCGCCGAATTTTGCAACTTTCAGCATAAACCTGTCCTCAATCTTCCTTTATCCCCTGAACTGACTCCCCCGCTTCGCGGAAATGTCTCTCCGCCGGTCTTTTCATGATCCGATCACGTCCGCCATACTGTAGAATCCGGCCGGTTTTCCTGCCAGATACTTTGCTGCGGCCAGCGCGCCTTTTCCGAAAATACTTCTGGAATAAGCAGTATGGTTGAACTCGATCACTTCATCCTGACCCGCAAAGATCACCTTGTGGATTCCGGGAATGGTACCGCCTCTGACGGAAGAGATTCCGATCTCCTTCTGGTTCCTCTTCTCCATTCTGTCATGGCGGTCGTAAATATATGTATAAGCGCTGCCTTGTCCTTCATTGATGCTGTCCGCCAGAGCCAGCGCGGTCCCGGACGGCGCATCCTTCTTCTGGTTATGATGCGCTTCAACGATCTCGATATCAAAGCCCGCAGATGCAAGCTTTCCGGCAGCCTCCTTCACAACCTTCAGAAGCAGGTTGATTCCCAGAGACATATTTGCAGAACGAAGGACCGCAACCTTTTTGCTCTCCTCATTCAGCCGCTCGATCTGCTCCTCGGAAAGACCGGTCGTGCAGACCACAGCAGGGACCCCTTCCTTCACGGAGTAGTCCATCATGGTGTCAAAAGCCTTCGGTGAGCTGAAATCCACAATTACATCCGCTCCACCCTTCAGGTTCGCCGCAAGTTCCTCAAATGTCTGATAGACCGGAAAACTTCCGCTGCTCTTTCCTGCGATATCGACACCTGCAACGATCTCGGCTTCTGCATCCGCAGCTGCAAGATCTGCAATTACATGCCCCATGCGGCCATCAGCGCCGCTCAGAATAATCCTCGTCATAAAATCCCGTAGGCCTCCATGGACTTTTTGAGTCTTTCCTTATTCTTCTCTTCCATCTCGCACATCGGTGCGCGGAGCGGACCGACCTTCTTTCCCATCACGTTCAGAGCTGTCTTGACCGGAATCGGGTTCACCTCGCAGAAGAGCGAGCCGATCAGGTCGATTGCTTCCAGCTGAAGCTTAGCCGCTGCCCTGACATCACCGTCCAGCATGCTTTTGCAGATTGCGTGAGTCTTGGCCGGTGCTACATTGGACAGGACGGAGATCACACCAAGTCCGCCCAGAGACATGATCGGTACGATCTGATCATCATTTCCGGAATAGACATCCAGATCATCTCCTGCCAGAGCGATCGTCTTCGCGATCTGGCTGAGGTTTCCGGACGCTGCCTTGAGTGCTCGGACATTCTTCGTGTGCTTTGCAAGATATGCAGCGGTTTCAGGCTGGATGTTGCAGCCGGTCCTTGACGGTACATTGTACATGATGATCGGAGTATGGACGGCTTCCGAGATCGCAGAATAGTGCTGGACCAGTCCCTTCTGCGTCGCCTTGTTGTAGTAAGGCGTCACGCAGAGCAGTCCGTCTGCTCCGAACTCTTCCGCTTTCTTTGACATGGCGATTGCATCGCGTGTGCAGTTGGATCCGGTTCCCGCAATGACCGGGACTCTGTGATTCACATACTCGATGCACTCCTTGACGGTAGAGAGATGCTCCTCGACAGAGAGGCATGCAGACTCGCCCGTGGTACCGCAGATGACGATCGCATCCGTTCCCCCGGCGATCTGCTCATCGATCAGCTCATTCAGTTTATCAAAATTGACGGATTCATCGTCATTCATCGGAGTGACAATCGCAACTCCGGCACCCTTAAAAATCGCCATGAATACTCCTTCCTTAGGTATACAAAAAGCCTGCCACCGACAGCCTTGCTGCATGCATGGGTATACAAAAGAGCAGTCGCCATCGCGCTGCTCAACAGGCTATACCAGTGAAAGTTTAACATTCTGCCCCATGACTGTCAACAATTCCGGAAGCGGAACATCCTGATTCCGGAAGCGGAACATCCTGATTCCCGGAGCTGAAGCGGTCTGACAAATTCCCTGAGCGGAAGCGTCCTGACAGTCTGCCCACATTCCATCTGCCGGAATGAAGCCGTGCCTCCGGGGCAGAAAAAGGCTTCAGCTCCTCGCCTCTGATCTTCCGGAAATGAAAATCAGGCCGGGACCGCTGAAGCCTTCCCTTTACTCTTCTTCTTTGCCGCCGCCGGTCATCATATGGCCGGTGACCACAGTCATGACCATGGCGAACAAAGTCACGCATGCCCAGAACTGATGCTTCTGTAACATAGAAACCTCCAATCAGCGCTTTGCCACGTTCTCGCGGACCAAAGCTCTCTTGAGCCTTGCCTCAGCCAGTGCCACATCCCGGTCATCCAGCTTCTCTCTCTCCGCAAGGAGCTTCTCGGCTCTCTCCCTGGACTTCTCGGCTCTCGGAAGATCAATCTGGTCCTTCCACTCCCAGGTGGTCGCGATCAGCCTGACCTCGCCTTTCATCACATTGAGCATGCCGCCCATGCAGGCAGCCGTCTTCACAGATCCGTCCTCCATGGTCACACGTGCTTCGCCCATGCCGAGAGCAGTGCAGTAGTTGGTGTGCTTCGCCATGATGGCGACATCTCCGGCGATGCTTCTCACGATCACGCGGACAGCCTGCCCGTCAAATTCGGAGCCATCCGGCGTCACGATCTGAAGATGAAATGGAGTTGCCATATCTGACTCCTCCTTCCCTTACTGCTTCTTTGCTTTCGCGAATGCGTCATCGATGGTTCCGCAGAAGAGGAACGCAGACTCCGGAAGGTCATCGCACTCGCCGTCAAGGATCATCCTGAAGCCACGGATCGTTTCCTTCAGCGGCACATAAGTTCCCGGAAGACCGGTGAACTGCTCTGCGACATGGAAGGACTGGGACAGGAATCTCTGTACCTTTCTTGCACGGGCGACGGTCAGCTTATCCTCATCAGACAGCTCATCCATACCCATGATCGCGATGATATCCTGCAGCTCTCTGTATCTCTGCAGAACTTCCTGGACTCCGCGTGCAACCTGATAGTGCTCCTCGCCTACGATCTCCGGTGTCAGGATACGGCTGGTAGAATCCAGCGGGTCAACAGCCGGATAGATACCCTGGGAAGCGATATCACGGGAAAGGACCGTGGTCGCATCCAGATGGGTAAATGTCGTAGCCGGAGCCGGGTCGGTAAGGTCATCGGCCGGAACATAGACAGCCTGGACCGATGTGATGGAGCCATCCTTCGTGGAAGTGATACGCTCCTGCAGCTCACCCATCTCAGTAGCCAGGGTCGGCTGGTAACCAACTGCGGACGGCATACGTCCAAGCAGTGCGGAAACCTCGGAACCTGCCTGTGTGAAACGGAAGATGTTATCGATGAAGAGCAGGACATCCTGCTTTTTGACATCGCGGAAATACTCGGCGACGGTCAGTCCGGAAAGTCCGACTCTCATACGGGCTCCGGGCGGCTGGTCCATCTGTCCGAAGATCAGGGCCGTCTTGTTGATGACGCCGGAAGCACTCATCTCACCATAAAGGTCGTTGCCCTCACGGGTACGCTCGCCGACACCGGTGAATACGGAATATCCGCCATGCTCGGTAGCGACGTTATGGATCAGCTCCTGGATCAGGACCGTCTTGCCGACACCTGCACCGCCGAACAGACCGATCTTTCCGCCCTTCAGGTACGGGCAGATCAGGTCGACGACCTTGATTCCGGTCTCCAGGATCTCACTGGAAGTCTGCTGTTCCTCATAGGAAGGCGCCGGACGGTGGATCGGCCAGTAGTCATCCGCCTTAACCGGTTCCTTATTGTCAACCGGTTCGCCAAGAAGATTCAGCACGCGGCCAAGATCACCCTCGCCCACGGGCATCCTGATCGGTGCTCCGGTATCCACCGCTTTGGTTCCTCTGGTAAGCCCATCGGTGGAACCCATAGCGATGCAGCGGACAACATCGTCGCCGATATCCTGCGCGACTTCCACTACCAGTCTTTTGCCCTGATTTTCGATCTCTATGGCATTCATCAGATCCGGCAGCTGTCCGTCTTCAAATTTAATGTCCAGTACAGGTCCCATAACCTGGGTGACTGTACCGATATTCTTTGCAGCCAATGTGCTTTCTCCTTTTCTTATATACCCCGCACTTACGAAGTGCTCCGCTGCTTCACAGCTTCCGCACTGCCCATCGTAAGTCCATTATCCCTCCGAGCCTGCGGCGCCGGATACGATCTCCGTGATCTCCTGGGTGATAGCCGCCTGACGCGCACGGTTGTAATGCAGACTCAGCGTATCGATCATATCGGAAGCGTTGTCCGTCGCATTCTCCATCGCCATCTGGCGGGCACCCTGCTCGGACGCAGCGCTCTCGCACAGAACCGAATAGATGATTCCGGCGATATACTCCGGGATGATCGCGTCAAATGTCTCTTCGCTGCCCGGTTCGTAAAGGATCACCTCACGGCTTCCCTCCACCGGCTCCGGCGTAAACGGGAGCAGCTGCCAGGTGGTCGGGACCTGTGACATCACAGACTTGAACACCGTTCCTGCAACATGGATCTCGTCGAACTCCCCTGCAAGATAACCCTTGCAGACGATCCTCGCCATCTCAAAGCAGTCGCTGACTGAGATCTCCCCGACAAGCGGAAAAGCATCCGAGATGATCTCTCTCTTCCTCTTGCCAAAGTACTCGAGTGCCTTCTTCCCCACGGGAAGAAATGCACATGCCTGACCTTTGGTCTCAGTCTCGATCATCTTGAACATGTTACTGTTATAGCCGCCCGCAAGGCCTCGGTCGCCTGCGAACACGATATAAAGTTTCTTCTTCACCTCGCGCTTTTTCAGGTAGACGGAGGAGAAGTCAGAATTCGAGTTCGCGATATCACTCAGAGTCCCGGAAAGGACCTCATGATATGGACGGCTGGCCCGCACACGCTCCTGCGCCCTGCGAAGTCTGGAGGAAGCAACCAGTTTCATGGCCCTGGTAATCTGCATGGTACTCTGCACACTTTTGATGCGCATCTTTATATCTTTCATCGAAGCCATGCTTTATACCTCCTTCCTCCTTCAGTCTGCCTTGAAGATTCCTGCATATTTTTCAAGAACTGTCTTAAGGCTGTCTTCTGTCTCCTTGTCCCATGCTCCTGTAGTCGCGATCTTCTCCATGACCGCTCTTCCATCCGGATTGGAATCGAGGAAGTCATAAAGTCCCGTCTCATACTTATGGACACTGGCTGCCGGAACATCTTTCAGGTAGTCATTGTTGACCGCATACAGGGCCGCAACCTGTTTCTCGACCGGGATCGGGGTTCCCTTGTTCTGCTTCAGAACTTCCACAATACGGGCACCCTTGTCCAGACGCGCCTTGGTATCCGGATCAAGGTCTGATCCGAACTGGGCGAAGGACTGCAGCTCTCTGTACTGGGAATAGAGCAGCTTCAGGGTTCCGGCTACCTTTTTCATCGCCTTGATCTGGGCGTTGCCGCCGACACGGCTGACCGAGATACCAGGATTGACTGCCGGGCGGATTCCTTCATGGAAGAGCTCGGTCTCCAGGAAGATCTGTCCGTCGGTGATCGAGATAACGTTGGTCGGGATGTAAGCAGATACATCACCTGCCTGTGTCTCAATGATCGGGAGTGCCGTCAGGGACCCTCCTCCGTTCTCATCGGAAAGCTTTGCAGCTCTCTCCAGAAGACGGGAATGCAGATAGAAGACATCGCCCGGATAAGCTTCACGTCCCGGCGGTCTGCGGATCAGAAGAGACATCTCACGATAAGCAACAGCGTGCTTGGACAGATCATCGTAGATGATCAGGGCATGCTTGCCTTCGTTCATGAAATACTCACCGATCGTGCATCCTGCATAAGGAGCGATATACTGAAGCGGCGCTGCTTCGGAAGCGGTTGCCGCGACAACTACCGTATATTTCATGGCGCCTGCCGCTTCCAGCTGGGCGACCAGGTTCGCGACAGTCGAATTCTTCTGGCCGATCGCGACGTAGATGCAGATCACATCCTTGTCCTTCTGGTTGATGATCGTATCGGTTGCGATGACGGTCTTACCGGTCTGACGGTCGCCGATGATCAGCTCACGCTGTCCCTTGCCGATCGGGATCATGGAGTCGATTGCCTTGATTCCGGTCTGGAGCGGCTCCTTGACCGGCTGTCTTTCGATGATTCCGGGAGCCGTATGCTCAATCGGGTCATAACGTACGGACTTGATCTCACCCTTGCCATCGACCGGCTGGCCAAGAGCATTTACCACACGTCCGAGCATATCCGGTCCGACCGGGACCGATACAACGCGCCCGGT
>Ga0326514_10001459_pt1 | contig 15453 bp, 10 predicted proteins | sample 3_2548_0518_D_FD_203653 | JGI IMG/M metagenome (GOLD analysis project Ga0326514, IMG submission 203653) | Bovine rumen microbial communities from UC Davis, California, United States - 3_2548_0518 | ecosystem: Host-associated > Mammals > Digestive system > Stomach > Rumen | place: USA...
ACAGACTTTATAAGTTTTAGAGGCAAGTAACTACGATACTCTATTGAATATTAACTGACAGAACTAAAACAAGCAGAACAAGGAATATGAAAACAAACAGATGGATTGCAGCAGCAATCATGGCAGCCTGCACAATGACAGCAGGCGCACAACAATGGCCCGAACCCCGTCAGGAAGCCAAGGCGGGAACCCGCTGGTGGTGGCTCGGATCGGCTGTCGACAAGGAGAACCTTGGCTGGACAATGCAGGAGTATGCCAACCACGGCATCGGAGCCGTGGAAATCACACCACTCTATGGCGTACAGGGCAATCAGGAAAACAATATCAGCTACCTCTCCGACAAATGGATGGAGATGCTGCGCGAGGTGCAGAAGAACGGGCAGAAGACTGGCATAGAGGTGGATATGGCCACTGGCACCGGCTGGCCCTTCGGCGGACCGTGGGTGCCGATGGAGGAGTCGGCTTGCAAGGCCATCTTCGTGGATACCACTTTCATCGGCAAGAGTGTGTCGGGGCTCGACCTGGGCGTAACAGCCAAGGATGCCAAGTATAGTCGGCTGAACAAGGTGATGGCCTACTGGAAAGGCAAGGCCTACGATGTGACACAACATGTTGCCGATGGCAAGTTGACCTGGAGTCCGGAGGCCATGCTGAAGGCACAGATCAAGGCTGCCGACAACAAACCTCTGAAGAAAAAGCTGAAACTTGAGCTGAAGGAACTTGAGAATGCCGTATGGAGCGTGGTGGCCCTCCACATACGCTATGCCGTGATGAAGGTGAAACGTGCCGCCCCAGGCGGCGAAGGCTTCGTGATAGACCACTTCGACCGCAAGGCCGTAGGAAACTACCTGGCCCACATCGAGCAGGCCTTTGAGCGCACCAAGACCCCCTACCCTCACACCTTCTTCAACGACTCATACGAGGTGGCAGAAGCCACCTGGACACCCTCGCTGCTCGACGAGTTTGAGAAACGGCGCGGCTACAAGCTCCAGGACTACTTCCTGCTGCTCAACGAGGGCAATCCCAAAATCGTGAGCGACTACCGCGAGACACTCGGCGAACTGCTCTTGGAGAACTTCACCCAGCAATGGACGGCCTGGGCCCACTCCCACGGTGCCATCACTCGTAACCAGGCCCACGGCTCACCTGCCAACCTGATAGACTGCTATGCCGCTGTGGACATACCAGAGATAGAAGGTTTCGGACTCTCTGAATTCGGCATCAAGGGACTGCGCCAAGACCCTGGCAAGACCCGCAAGAACGACTCCGACTTCTCCATGCTGAAATATGCCCCAAGTGCCGCCCACATCATGGGCAAGCTCTACACAAGCAGCGAGACCTTCACGTGGCTGACAGAGCACTTCCGCACCTCGCTCTCGCAACTGAAGCCCGACATCGACCTGATGTTCTGTGCCGGCGTAAACCACATGTTCTTCCACGGAACGGCCTATTCGCCCAAAAACGATCCCTGGCCGGGATGGAAGTTCTATGCCTCAATCGACATGTCGCCCACAAACAGTATCTGGCGCGATGCCCCTTATTTTATGCAATATGTGGAGCGATGCCAGAGCTTCCTACAGATGGGACAGCCCGACAATGACTTTATCGTCTACCTACCCATACGCGACATGTGGCAGAAACAAACCAACAAGCTGATGATGCAGTTCTCCATCCACCAGATGGGGAAACTGGCACCTGAGTTCATCAAGAACATCCTCGACATAGACCGTGCCGGGTTCGACTGCGACTACATCTCCGACCGCTACCTGCTGACCACATGCTACAAGGACGGCATGCTCCAAACAGCTGCTGGCACACGCTACAAGGGACTGGTGATCCCGGAATGCAAGATGATGCCGGAAAACGTCAGACAGCACATTGAGACCCTCAAGGCCCAGGGGGCACATATTATATATGGTACGAAGCCATCCGACCTCCGCCAGGCTGCCAGACCTGAGGCTATCAAGCAGGAATGCGGACTCAAGGCTATCCGCCGCAAGAATGCCACCGGCTACCACTACTTTATTGCCAATCTGTCGCCCAACGACATCCACACCAGGGAGACGCTGGCTGTGGACTTCAAGGACGCTGCGTGGTTCAACCCGCTCAACGGCGAAATCACTGCTGCAGAATTTGACAATGACGGTATCGTGATAGACCTCAAGAGCGGAGAGTCGATGATCTTGCAGACTTACGATGCCCCCTTGGCCAACAAGCCGGCAACAGCTGCTGCCCCGAAAGGCGAGGAGAAAAGTATCACGCTACAGGGTCCCTGGACACTGGCCTTCACTGAAGAAGCCCCACGTGTGGAGAGTGTCTTCAACCTCAACAAACTACAGACATGGGAAACTCTCAACAACGACAGTGCCAAGGTGACAATGGGAACGGGCGTGTATACCACTAAGCTGAAGCTGACTAAGAAAGACGACCCGAAAGGCAGGTGGAAGATTGACCTTGGCGATGTGAGAGAGTCTGCCCGCGTGTATATCAACGGCAAGTTCATCGGTTGTGCCTGGAGCGTACCATTCATTCTTGACTGCAAGGATGCCCTGAAGGTAGGCCTGAACGAGATCCGCATCGAGGTGACCAACCTGCCCGCCAACCGCATAGCCGACTATGACCGCCGGAGTGTCAAGTGGCGCAAAATGGAGGAAATCAACGTGGTGGACATCAATTATAAGCGCACAACCTACGAAGGATGGGAGCCAGTGGCAAGCGGTATGAACTCGGAAGTGAAGCTGCTGAAGTACTAAGCTAAAAAGATGCGGGGTCAAAAGGATCCCGCATCTTTTGTTTTATAACCGTTCCACCTGCTTCACGCCCTTGACTGTGCGTAGCTTCTTCATCAAGGACTCCAGGCGCGTGTTATCGTTGATCATCACAACAAGGGTGCCGCTGAACAGTCCGTCGTGGGAGTCAATGTTGATACTGCGTAGGATGAGCTTCTCATCTTTGGAGATGATGCTGGTGAGATTGTTCACAATGCCGATGTCATCATTGCCAATGACACGGATCGTGATGGAATATTGCGAGGACCCCTTGCCACTCCACTTCGCCTTGACGATGCGGTAGCCAAAGCGCCGGCGCAATTCCGGAGCATTAGGACAGTTGCAGCGGTGAATCTTAATGCCTCCTGTGACAGTGACAAAACCAAAAATGTCATCGCCGTAGATGGGCGAGCAGCACTTGGCCAGCTGATAGTCGAGTCCCTTCAGGTTACGGTCTATCACCAGTACATCGTCATTGACGGCAGGCGTCAGTCCCGCCATCTTCGACTCGTCAAGTACGAATTCCTCAGCCGACCGTGCCACATTGTCGCCAGTCACCACCTTTTCACCTTCCTTCAGCTCGATATACTTTTCGATGACGGCATTGGTGTCGAGCACCCCATCGGCTATCTGCTTGTAGAACTCACTCACCTCCTTGAAGCCCATCTTCCTGATGACATGAAACATGGTGCCCTCGTCCTGCTCTATCTTGCGGTTTCTGAACTTGCGCTCCAGCATCTCCTTGGCAAAGAGGCCGTCTTTCACCTGTGTCTCCTTCAGGGCCAAACGAATCTTCGACTTGGCACGGGAAGTCTTCACAAAATTGAGCCACTCCTGACGCGGCTTCTGGCTGGATGACGTAAGAATCTCCACTTGGTCGCCACTCTTCAGTTCCTGACGGATAGGCACCACACGTCCGTTGATGCGTCCACCCGTACACTGGTTGCCTATCTTGGAATGAATATGGTAGGCAAAGTCGAGCACCGTTGCACCAACCGGAAACTTGAACAAATCGCCACGAGGGGTAAACACGAACACCTCATCCTCATAGAGTTCCATCTTGAACTGATCCATCGCATCGAGTCCGTCGGCCTGTTCGAGCATCGTACGGATGTTGGCAAGCCATTCATCGAGACCAGACTCCCCCTTCACGCCCTTGTAGCGCCAATGGGCAGCCACACCCTTCTCAGCTATCTCGTCCATGCGCTCCGTACGGATCTGCACCTCCACCCACTTCTTCTCCGGCCCAAGCACCGTGATGTGCAGGCTCTCATAGCCATTCGACTTCGGCACGGAGAGCCAGTCGCGCAAGCGCTTGGGATTAGGCTGGTACATGTCTGTCACTATCGAGTAGGCCTGCCAGCACTGCATCTTCTCCTGCTCCAGAGGGCAGTCGATAATAATGCGGATGGCAAAGAGGTCGTAGACACCCTCAAAGGGACACTTCTGCTTCTTCATCTTCTGCCAGATGCTATGGATCGACTTGGTGCGCCCCTTGATGTGGCAACGGATGCCGGCAGCCTTCACCTTTTCCTCAACAGGCTTGATGAACTGCTCAATGTAGGCATCGCGGGCCACCTTGGTCTGACTGAGTTTTTCCCGAATATGATAGTAGGCATCATGCTCCAGATACTTCAGCGAGAGATCCTCCAGCTCGCTCTTCAGCTTATAGAGCCCCAGCTTGTGGGCCAGTGGTGCGTAGAGATAAGCCGCCTCCTGGCTCACCTCAAGCTTTGCTTCGGTCTGATCGGTGTCGCGTATCTGCCGCATCAGGTTCACGCGATAGGCTATCATGATGAGGATGACGCGCATATCCTCGGCAAAGGAGAGCAGCAGGTTGCGGAAGTTCTCACTTTCCACGGACGGATTCTTCTCATACAACTGCTGGATGCGGGCCAAGCCTTCGAGTATACGGGCCACCGACTCCCCATGCGACTCCCTGACAGCCTCAATGGTAGTGTGGCCTTCATCAATCTCTGGAATCAGCATCACAGCCTCGATGGCATCACCTTTCAATCCGATCTCATCGGCAAGGATTTCAGCCGTCTGAACTGCCAATTTCTTCTTATCTTCGTAGCTAAAGAAAAATTTTTCTCCCATATTCATCAAATTTTAATGCAAAGGTAATAAAAATAAAAAAAATAATCGTAACTTTGCAGCAAATTATTAACTAAATACCAAATTTATGTTATCAGAACAAGACTTAAAACAAATCGCTCAGAAGGGTATCACCCAGGAGCAAATCGAGAATCAGCTGAATGAGTTCAAAACCGGTTTCCCATTCCTCAAGCTGGAAGCAGCAGCAGGCATCGGGCGTGGCATCATCGCTCCCGACGAGGCAGCTCGCAAGCAATTTGAGGACATCTGGAATGCCTACAAGGCCGAGGGCAAGCGCGTAGTGAAGTTTGTGCCTGCATCTGGTGCTGCCAGCCGCATGTTCAAGAACATGTTTGCCTTTGTGGATGCCGACTACGATATTCCCACCACCGACTTTGAGAAAAAGTACTTTGACAACATCGAGAAGTTTGCCTTCTACGATGCCCTCGATGCCGTATGCCAGAAGAATGAGGGCAAGGGTATCAAGGAGCTGATTGCCGCAGGCAACTACAAGGCTGTGGCTGCCAACATGCTGAAGGCCGAGGGCTTGAACTACGGTCAGCTGCCGAAGGGCTTATTGCTCTTCCACAAGTATCCCGAAGGCGCACGCACCCCAATGGAAGAGCACCTTGTGGAAGGCGCTCTCTATGCAGCCTCCAACGGCGAAGCCCACGTACACTTCACCGTCAGCCACGAGCACATGGAGTTCTTCAAGCAGAAGGTGGCTGAGAAGGCCGACACTTTTGCCGAGAAATACGGCATCAAGTATGACATCACCTTCTCTGAGCAGAAGCCCTCTACGGATACTATTGCCGCCAATCCCGACAACACCCCGTTCCGCAATGACGACGGTTCGCTGCTGTTCCGTCCGGGTGGTCACGGCGCACTCATCGAGAACCTCAACGAGATTGAAGCCGATGTCATCTTCATCAAGAACATCGACAACGTGGTGCCCGACCGTCTGAAGCCCGAGACGGTGGAGTGGAAGCAGGTCATCGCCGGTGTGCTCGTATCGCTTCAGAAGCAGGCCTTCGAGTATCTGCGCCTGCTCGACGAGGGAGCCACAGAGGCCCAGCTACAGGAAATTGCGAAGTTCGTCAGCGAATGCCTCTGCACAGATGCCAAGAACAACAAGGTGGATGCCGACTACCTGCGCAAGAAGCTGAATCGCCCGATGCGTGTCTGCGGTGTGGTGAAGAATGTCGGAGAGCCTGGCGGCGGTCCGTTCCTCACCTACAATCAGGACGGCACAGTGAGCCTCCAGATTCTCGAGAGTTCACAAATAGACACCAACAACGAGGAATACATGAAGATGTTCACTCAGGGTACACACTTCAACCCCGTAGACCTTGTCTGCGCTGTGAAGAACTACAAGGGCGAACCGTTCAACCTGCCTGAGTTTGTCGACAAGACCACAGGCTTCATTTCCTCGAAGTCGAAGGCTGGCAAGGAACTGAAGGCCTTGGAGCTGCCTGGACTCTGGAATGGTGCCATGAGCAACTGGAGCACAGTCTTTGTTGAAGTGCCTCTCGGCACCTTCAACCCTGTGAAGACAGTGAATGACCTTCTGCGCGACCAGCACCAGTAAGTATCACTTACACTTGTCGAACCACTCCTTGAGTGCATAATGGGGCACACCGCGACGAATCGCAGCATTCAGTTCGCGGCGTGCCTCTTCCTTTCTGCCAAGTGCAATGAGGATATCGGCTTTTGACACCACAAGACCAGCCTTGAGGGGATGCCGACGGATAGCCTCATCCCAGTCATAGAGGGCGATGTCATAGAGTTTCAGCTCCGTCTCATAGGCTGCACGCGCCGCATAGGCATCGGCAGAATCGGGAAACGACTGCACCAGCTGGTTGAGTGCATCGAAAGCCTCCGTCTTGCGTCCCAGTTTCTGCAACACATGGGCCAGCCCCAGACGGGCCTCGAAGTGCTGTGGCTCCTGGAGCAGGAATGCCTCGTAGTCCACCCGTGCCAAGTCGTAGTGATGCTGATGTATATGCACATAGGCACGGAAATAGAGGGCTGCCAGGTTCTTCTCATCGACATGCAGGATCTTGCCGTATTCTGCCAACGCATAGTCCCATTGCTCAAGATTGATATTGGCCTCTGCCTTGAGCAGGTGCAGGTGGAGGTTTCGGGGATCTTTCCTTATCTTTGAGTTAAGCACCTCCAGGGAGTCGCGCCACTGCTGACGGGTCTGGGCAAGAACAATATGAGGAATGAGAAACGCGAAATGAGAAATGATGATTACCCTACATGTCAAGGCCCCCCATCTGAATATAATTCTACGAATATCTCTACCTGTCATCTTTTTCATTGTCGCCCACTCTTTAAAGTAATCACCATTCCTCATTTCACATTCATCATTGTTCATTTATATAATTCACAATCCACTCACCCACCTCACGGGTACCATACTTCTTACCACCTTCGACCTGAATCTCTGGTGTACGCACATTGGCATCCAACGATGCATTGACGGCTTCACGGATGAGCGCTCCTTCCTTGTACAGTCCAAAGTGCTCTAAGAGCATGGCGGCAGAGAGTATCTGAGCCAGAGGATTGGCTATATTTTGACCTGCAGCCTGCGGCCACGAACCGTGAACAGGCTCAAAGAGTGGTGTATGCTCACCGAGGGAGCTGGAAGGCTGGAGTCCCATAGAACCTGTAATGCAGGATGTCTCATCGGTAAGGATGTCGCCGAAGGTATTCTCCGTAACGATGACATCAAAGAAGGTAGGTTCCGTCAGCACCCGCATCGAGGCATTGTCGATAAACATGTAGTCGGTTCTGACTTCAGGATACTGCGGTTCCATCTCTTTCGCAATCTGGCGCCACAGACGGCTGGAAGCCAGCACGTTGGCCTTGTCAACCACAGTGAGATGCTTTTGGCGGGTCATCGCCATCTCGAACGCCACCTTCAGGATGCGCTCTATCTCCGGACGGGTATAGATGTCGGTGTCGTAGGCTTTGTCGTTGTCCTGATACTTCTCACCGAAATACATGCCTCCCGTCAGTTCGCGGATGACGACAAAATCGGCCCCACGCAACAGCTCGTCCTTCAGCGGCGATTTGTGGAGCAGGCAGTCGAAAGTGGCTACAGGACGCACATTGGCAAAGAGTCCCAGCTTCTTACGCATGGCCAGCAATCCAGTCTCAGGACGGACTTTTGCCGTTGGGTTGTTGTCATACTTCAGGTCGCCGACGGCAGCAAAGAGCACTGCATCAGCCCGCATACACACCTCGTGGGTGGCCTCCGGATAAGGATCACCCACCTCTTCGATGGCATGAGCACCACAGATGGCCTCTTCATACTCAAACTGGTGACCACACTTAGCGGCAATGGCATTAAGCACAGCCACGCCCTGCTTCATAATCTCCGGGCCGATACCATCGCCCGCAAGAACTGCAATCTTAAGTTTCATCTCTATATTTAACTATTTAGCGATTATCAATTTCTTATGTATACAATTCACGATATCATATCTGATTCTGATTTTCATTCTCTATGATATTCAGCATCTTGAATGTGGCCTTAATGGCAGCCTCTGTCTGGTCGGCATCCAATCCACGGGTACGCAGCAAGCGTCCGTTGTCGTTCCAGGTGATAACAGTCTGCACCAAGGCATCCGTTCGCCCTCCGGGAGGTATCGTCACGGCATAGTTGGCCAGGACGGGGAAGGTGCGGTCGAGATATTTTTTGTAGATATACCTGAGCGACTTCACAAAGGCATCATACTGACCATCTCCGGTTGCCGAGGCCTCATACTGCTGGCCATTGATTTCAACCTTGATATTTGCACCAGGCTTCAACCCATAAGCCGTAGACACCACATAGCTCACCAACTTCACTTTGTCTTCAGGCGCATCGTGCTTCAGCACATCACTGACGATGAAGGGTAGGTCTTCCTGAGTGACGCGTTCCTTCTTGTCGCCAAGTTCGGTGATACGCTGGGTGACACGTCGGGTCTGCTCAGGTGTGAGTTCAAGGCCCAACTCTTCCAGATTCTTGGCGATATTGGCCTTTCCACTGTTCTTGCCCAAGGCGTACTCCCGCTTACGCCCGAAGCGTTCCGGAACCAAGTCGTTGCAGTAGAGATTGTCCTTCTTGTCACCATCGGCATGTACGCCGGCCACCTGAGTGAATACATTGTCGCCAATGATAGGCTGATTGGGAGCAACGGCTATCCCACTGTAGCTTTCCACCAGCCGGGAGATAGCGTTGAGCTTGTCCTCACGGATATTGGTGCGGGCATCGAAGTGGTCCTTCAGAATCACCTGAACACTCGATAGCGGCGCATTGCCGCAACGCTCTCCCAGTCCGTTGACAGTGACGTGCAGTCCCTTGGCACCGCTCAGTACGGCTGCAAGGGAGTTTGACACCGCCAGATCGTAGTCATTATGGGCATGGAAGTCGAAGTGCGTGTCGGCATAGCGTTTAACCATCTTGCGGAAGTACTCCACACACTGCAGTGGATTCATGATGCCCAGCGTATCGGGTAGCATAAAGCGCCTTATACCAGAGTCGCAGAGGGCATCCATCAACTGATAGACATACAGTGGAGACTCCTTCATGCCGTTCGACCAGTCTTCCAGATAGAGATTGACGGAGATTCCCTTGTTACGGGCATAGCGCACCTCGCTGCGGATGTCATCAATATGTGCCTCGGGGGTCTTCTTCAGTTGCTGTGTGCAATGCTTGAGCGATCCTTTGGCCAGAAGATTCACAGTACGGCATCCACAACTGTCAGCCCATTCGATGCTTTTTCCGCCGTCAATGAATCCCAGCACCTCTACCCGTTCCAGTTTGTCAATCTTCTCGGCATAGCGGCAAATCATCCTCACCGCCTCCTTCTCGCCTTCCGACACCCGTGCCGAAGCCACCTCGATGCGGTCTACCTCCAAATCATGAAGCAGCATGCGGGCTATCATGAGCTTCTCATGCGGCAGGAAAGACACCCCGCTGGTCTGTTCACCATCACGCAGGGTGGAGTCCATAATCTCCACAAAGGGGCGCACCCGCCGATGCCGTCCTACTTGTTCTGCTGTTCCCATGCTATTGTTTTGTCTTGATTTTCCACCAGAAAGTCTATGTCATCGAGTCCGTTTATCAGACAGTGCTTCTTATAGCCGTTAATGTCGAAATGCTCGCTGCGGCCAGTAGAAAGATTGGTCACTGTCTGACTGTGAAGGTCGACTTTGACCTGAGAAGCCGGATTATCCTTGATAGTCCTGAAAAGTTCAGCAAGAAAATCTTCGCTGACTACCACTGGCAGTACAAAATTGTTGAGTTCGTTGTTTTTATGGATGTCGGCAAAGAAACTGCTGATGACCACTCGGAATCCGTAGCCGGCAATAGCCCATGCCGCATGCTCACGACTGGAACCGCTGCCGAAGTTCTTGCCAGCCACGAGGATGCATCCAGAATAGACAGGATTGTTGAGCACAAAATCCTTATTGGGTGTGCCATCAGCATTGTAACGCCAGTCGCGGAAGAGGTTGTCGCCAAAGAATTTCTCCTCACGGGTCGTAGCCTTAAGGAAACGGGCGGGTATGATCTGATCTGTATCAACATTCTCCAGTGGAAGGGGAACGCAGGAAGACGTGATAATATCGAATTTCTGTTTCATAATGTAGTAGCTAATTCTTCATTTTTCACTATTCACTTCTCACTATTCACTTCTCAACATTTCCCTTGGATCAGTGATGACTCCAGTAATGGCAGCAGCAGCAGCTGTGAGAGGGGATGCGAGAATGGTGCGGGCACCAGGACCCTGGCGACCCTCGAAATTACGGTTAGAGGTAGAGACTGACAGCTTGCCTGCGGGAATCTTGTCATCATTCATCGCCAGGCAGGCCGAACAGCCGGGCTGACGAATTTCGAATCCTGCAGCCTTCAGGACTTTGTCTATACCTTCCTCGCGGATCTGGCGGTCAACAGCCCATGAGCCTGGCACTAGCCATGCTGTAACCGTCTCCGCCTTTCTTCTGCCTTCAACGATGGAGGCAAAGGCACGGAAGTCTTCAATCCGGCCATTAGTACAGGCGCCGAGGAAAACATAGTCTACTTTCGTACCTAACAGCCGCTGTCCGGGCTTGAATCCCATATAGTCGAGCGACTTCAGGACGCCAGCCTTTCCAATCTCGTCTATCTCATCAAGGGTCGGTATTGCTTCGCTGATACCAATACCCATACCGGGATTGGTGCCGTAGGTGATACGGGGTTCGATGTCGGCGGCATCGAAGACAAGTTCCTTGTCAAACACGGCATCTTCATCACTCTTCAACGTCTGCCAATAGGCCACAACTCTCTCCCACTCTTCTCCCTTGGGGGCATATTGCTTATTTTTAAGATAGGCAAAGGTAGTTTCATCGGGAGCCACAAATCCTCCCCGGGCCCCCATCTCGATACTCAGGTTACAGAGTGTCAGTCGACCTTCCATAGACATCTGGCTCACCACTTCGCCTGCATATTCCACAAAATAGCCAGTGGCTCCGGAGGTGGTCAGCTTTGACATCAGATAGAGGGCCACGTCCTTGGCCGTCACTCCCTTCTCTAACTTGCCGTTGATGCTGATGCGCATCGACTTCGGTTTCTGCTGGAGGATGCACTGCGAAGCGAGCACCATTTCCACTTCAGAAGTACCTATACCAAAGGCCACAGCCCCCAAGGCTCCATGAGTGGATGTGTGGGAGTCGCCACACACGATGGTCATGCCTGGCAGAGAAAGCCCTTTCTCCGGCCCAACAACATGAATGATGCCATTGTCTGGTGACATCATGCCATAATGGGTCAGTCCGAAGTCTGCCGCGTTCTTGGCCAGTGTGTCCACCTGTTTCCTTGACACAGGATCCTCTATAGGCTTGTCCTGATTATGTGTTGGGGTATTATGGTCAGGCATACAAAAGATCTGCTTTGGGCGGAAGCACTTCAGTCCGCGTTGGCGCAGTCCGTCGAAAGCCTGAGGCGATGTGACCTCATGACAGTACAGTCGGTCGATATAGAGCTGTGTGGGACCATCCTCTACAATCTGTACGACGTGCTTGTCCCAAATCTTGTCAAATAGTGTATTCATACTTTATTGATTATTTTCCTTATGTATTCTCATTTAAACTTATTGATACAGTCAATATAGGCCTCAACTGAGGCAGTCACAATGTCGGTATTGGCACCAAAGCCATAGTAGAGCGAGCCGTTGTACTCCACTTGCATGTGAACCTTTCCAACATCATCCGACCCCTTCGAGATAGCCTGTATGGTGAACTCCTTCAGCGTCATCTGCTTCATGATAATCTTCTTGAGTGCCTTGATAGCCGCATCCACCGGGCCATTGCCACTGGCAGCTGCCTCAAACTTCTGACGAGAGATGTCCAGGCCAATGGAAGCCACCGACTTCACGCCCTTACCCGTTGTCACCTGCAGGAAGTCAAGCTTCACGGCATGAGCATCTGCCGTATCGGCTCCGGCGAGCATCAGCACATCGGCATCCCCCACCTCCTTCTTCAGATCGGCCAACTTGAGGAACTTCTCATAGATCTGGTCAAGGTGTGCCTCATCCACCTCCACACCGTTCATGTGCAAACGATGCTTCAGTGCGGCACGCCCACTGCGGGCTGTCAGCACAATGCTACTATCATCGATACCAACATCCTTGGGATCCATGATTTCATAGGTGTGTACATTCTTCAGCACACCATCCTGATGGATGCCGCTGGAATGGGCAAAGGCGTTCCGACCTACTATAGCCTTGTTGGGCTGAACAGGCATGTTCATCAGGCTCGACACCATCCGGCTTGTAGGATAGATCTTCGTGGTATTGATATTGGTATCGATGCCTAGGCCCTTGTGGCAACGGAGTATCATGGCTATCTCCTCAAGTGAAGTGTTGCCAGCCCGTTCACCAATGCCATTGATAGTGACTTCCACCTGACGGGCACCTGCCATCACCCCATTGAAGGTATTGGCTGTAGCCATTCCCAAGTCGTTGTGGCAGTGAGTAGAGATGATGGCCCTGTCGATACCCTCGACATGTTCTTTCAGATACTTTATCTTGTCGAAATACTCCTGCGGCAGGCAGTAGCCTGTGGTGTCGGGGATATTCACTACGGTGGCTCCCGCCTTGATGACCGCTTCTACCACCCGAGCCAGATACTCATTGTCCGTACGCCCCGCATCCTCGCAGTAAAACTCCACATCATCTACGAAACGTTTGGCATACTTCGTGGCAGCGACTGCTCGTTCCAAGATTTCCTCACGATTGGAGTTGAACTTATACTTGATGTGCTCATCACTAGTGCCGATGCCAGTATGGATGCGCTTGTGCTTAGCATACTGCAACGCCTCGTAGGCCACATCGATGTCGCGTTCCACAGCCCGAGTCAAGGCACAGATAGTGGGCCACGTTACTGCCTTCGAGATTTCAATCACAGAATTAAAGTCACCCGGACTCGAAATTGGGAATCCTGCCTCAATCACGTCTACTCCTAACTGCTCAAGGGCTTTGGCCACCTGGATTTTCTCTATCGTGTTGAGCTGACAACCTGGTACCTGTTCCCCATCCCGGAGCGTTGTGTCGAAAATAAACAATCTTTCACTCATAATCTTATTTCGTTTTTAATGTGGTTCTTCGTAAAACATGTAAAAAGCCTTTCGCACCCGGAAGTGGAAAGGCTCTATATCACGTCTGCTAGATGACCTACTGACATACACACCTATTCACTTCCGGCTGCACCTTGCAGTCGAATAATAAGGGCGATAAGTAGATTCTGATTCTGCATATTCTTTCTCTGTATTTTTGAAATCGATTGCAAAAGTACACTTTTTTCGCTTAACGAACAAACAAATCGTCAGTTTTTTACTCAAAACAGTAACAAATTCACAATTTTTACACTAATTCATAGACTCCACTAGGCATTTTGCGCTTCAGAACTTCCAGTTCAACATCCTTTCCTGGGATGATACCGTAGCTGCGTAAGATACCATCGACCGTCTTACGTGCCAGCTCCGGATGATTGTTCTCCTCACTGAGATGGCACAGCCAGATATGCCTCAGGCTCTCTGTCATGTTCTCTGCCAAACACATACCGCATTCTGCATTTGACAGATGTCCAATGTTGCTCTTGATACGCATCCTCAGATAGGCAGGGTAAGGCCCGTTGTCGAGCATCTCTGCGTCGTGGTTGGCTTCTATCACAAGATAATTGGCAGATGAGATCTGAGCCTTCATCTCATCGGTCACGCTGCCGGCATCGGTGATGATGACAAAGACAATGCCTTCGGCCTCGATCCTGTAGCCCACATTTTCACTCGCATCATGCGGTACTCGGAAAGCAGTGACACAGAATTCACCCAGTTGCATCGCAACGCCTGGCTCCACATATTTCTTATGATCCAATGTCAGCTTACGCTGCACGCAGTAGTTATGAACCAAGCCACGATGTACTTTCTGAGTGGCAAAGACCGGCACGTTGTAGTCATGGCTAAAGGCTCCCACAGATTTTATATGGTCTGCATGATCGTGGGTGATAAGTATGCGCTTTACGGAGTCAAGACAGACTCCATAGTCTCTAAAGTGCTTCTTTAGTGTCCGTATACCTACACCTATATCTATAAGTAGTCCGTCTGTAGCAGTGCTGAGATAATAGCAATTACCGCTACTCCCGCTGCCAAACGATATGAATTTCAGCATATATTTCCTATTTTCTTGCAAAAGTACGCAAAAAACTGTAGAATACCAAACAATCACGGCAACTTTGACCATTATTTTTAATATTTTACGAAATATATGCCGCCAACCATAGCGAACAATCATCCCTTGGCTCAAAAGGGGAGTCCAACGGCGAAGTGGAATGCCAAGTCGCGGCGAAGACGGGGATGGATAAGCGGAAAATGTTCCTCATCATCCGACTCATAGGCAGGATTGACAGCCTTCATGCCCAAGTCAAAGCGTATGATAAAGAAGTCGAAGTTAAGCCGAAGCCCCAGGCCATAGCTTACGGCTAGATCCTTCAGAAGGCGCTCCAACCTGAATTGACCGCCTGGCTGCTCTTCGTAGTTGCGCAGAGTCCAAATGTTACCGGCATCCAAAAACAATGCTCCTCCAAACTTCCAGAAGAGGTGGGCACGATATTCAAGGTTTAAGTCGAGCTTCAGGTCACCCGTCTGCGTGATAAAGTTTATCTTGCCGTCCTTGTCCTTATAGCTGCCTGGACCAAGGCTGCGCACACTCCATCCCCTCACACTATTGGCTCCCCCTGAGAAATAGCGTTTCTCAAACGGGAGCACCCGGCTGTTGCCATAGGGGTATGCAATGCCTACCCCGATATGGAACACCAGCTGATCTTTGGCATTTGACATTAGCTTATGGGTGAAATCAACATCTGCCTTTACATACTGGGCATATGCAATATTGAACACACGGTACTGCCCCCTGTCATCCTGTCGAGCACCGGAGAGCCGGCTTGCAGCACTAAGCAGATTGCCTGCTGTCTCGATGTTGGTCTTCAAAGCTGTATAACCATTGTTGTAGCTGAAGCCAAATCCCATTTTCATGATGAAAAGGTCTTCGTAATTATAACGTAG
>Ga0326514_10001460_pt1 | contig 15450 bp, 15 predicted proteins | sample 3_2548_0518_D_FD_203653 | JGI IMG/M metagenome (GOLD analysis project Ga0326514, IMG submission 203653) | Bovine rumen microbial communities from UC Davis, California, United States - 3_2548_0518 | ecosystem: Host-associated > Mammals > Digestive system > Stomach > Rumen | place: USA...
CTTATCGATGAGAAGTTTGCCGATGAGATGCTGCGGGTGAAGAACTTCTACCCGGCCATCAGCATTGAAGGCTTCGAGGAAGCTACTGATTTCCGCCGTGGCAAGGGTACTTATCAGGCTACTATGATTTGAAGAAAAAGCTGAATCTGCAGTTCGAGAATCTGGCTTACGATCCTGCGACTGCTCTTCCGGAGCTCCGGCTTAACAGTTTCACAAAGAAATACATCAAGAACATGCTTGCTCGGATCACAGGATATATTGAAGAGCAGACAGGTGTGGCATCGAACTATCAAAACTATATGAATACGCAAACAAAGAATCCGTTTGAGATAGAGCATATCATTACAGACCATTATGAGTGGTTTACGGATGAATATGCTGATCAAGAGGAATTCCGTAGATGGCGCAACAGCGTGGGAGCATTATTACTTTTGCATAAGAGCATCAACGCCAGTCTGAACGATGCCAAGTATGACTATAAGCTGTCGAAGTACTGCTCCAATGAAGGCAATATTTATACGGAGTCTCTTGGTGCTCTGGCTTATCAGAACAATCCAAAATTCAAGAAGTTTATTGCGGATAATGATTTGCCTTTTAAGGCGTATGCGCAGTTTGGCAAAACTGAAATCACGGAGCGAATCCAGCTCATGGTAAAGCTGGTAGGCCTCATTTGGAATCCGGAGATGTTCATATGATGGAACTATTAAATGATGTGTTTATCCGGTGTGGTCGATGTGGGCATACGTTCGGATTGCACAAGGAAGATCTTGATATAGAATGTAACGTTTATGATCGTGGCGAAAACAGCATGGGTGAAGAGGCTGAATATAGGATCGAAGGCTATACAGAATGCCCTGAGTGCGGCCATGAAATATCGTTCAGAATTTCAGGATTCGAGTATCCCGTAGGAGCTTACAATTACGAAGATAATGAAATAGATGGCGGCAAGTTTGATGAAGAACCACAGATGGCAGTGGTCTATAGTGAGGATGAATTTGATTCGTATGAAGCCTATCAGGAATATGATAGAATCCAGCCATTAATATTGGACATAGCAAGAAATCCAGAGCTTATCTATAATATTTCATCTCGTGAGTTTGAAGAGGTAATCGAGCGTCTTTTTCAAGAAGAAGGGTTTGAAACTGAACTAACTCCGGCAACAAAAGACGGTGGACGAGACATTATTGCTACCAAATATGAAATGGGCAAGCCAATTGTTTTTTATATTGAATGTAAGAGGTACGGGCGGAAAAACAGCGTCGGCGTCAACATTGTTCGGTCATTATTCGGAGTTCAAACGTCTGATCAGGTAAACAAGTCGATTTTAGTAACCACAGGGCATGTGACTCGTGGAGCACATAGATTTGTCGATGATCAAAAAACAATGATGAGTATTATGGACGTTGATGAAGTGCATCGACTTATCCAGAGGAGCGCACGTAGGGCTTCTGGAGGTTACTGAACCTTTTAACGTTTCTATACTTTTTAACGATTACAGAAAGGGGTGTCGCATTGAGTACCTCAACTGCCACGGCCTATGAATACAACGTCGCAGGACACCTTTCTTTCGGTGCGCCAAAATGTGAAAAAGCCCAGAAATCAAGCGGTTTCTGGGCTAATCGTACATATAGGCTTTGTATCAAAGATAACGTCTTGATAGATCCTGCTTGTGGTTCGGGCAACTTTCTGACCGAAACGTATTTGAGCCTTCGGAAATTAGAAAACAGAGTTCTGTACGAATTGGAAAGCGGACAAATAAAGATTGGGAGTATTGAGGATGAAAGAATAGGAAAACGGATTTCTTTAAATCAGTTTTATGGAATTGAAATAAATGATTTTGCGGTATCAGTTGCGGAAACTGCTCTTTGGATTTCTCGTTTAAAAGCGAACGGGGAAGCAAGTATGTTTTATGAAAACGGAGGCAATGACTTTCCGCTTGATGAGCGCGCTACAATTATTCATGGAAATGCTTTGAGCGAAGGTGACATTATCACTGACTGGGAAGATATCTTACCAGCGTCACAATGCAGTTATATCATGGGAAACCCACCGTTTATTGGGCAAGACGGGAAGAATGAGCCCCAGCGCAGGGAAATGGAACTTATCTGGGGCGAAGGGGCTAGTGGTTATTTAGACTATTTTACCGCGTGGTACAAAAAAGCAGCTGATTATTATGGTGATGAACCGAACGGCAAGTTTGCTTTTGTATCAACAAATTCGATTTGTCAAGGAACTCCTGTGACCGCATTATTTAAGCCATTGTTTATTAGCGGATGGAGAATTTCTTTCGCGTGGCCATCTTTTGTTTGGAAAAATGAAGCAGCAAATATGGCAAACGTTCATGTGGTCATTGTTGGTATGGATAAGCAAAGAGGACCGGCAAAGCTATTTGCTGCTGACGGACCTAGAATAGTTGATAATATCAATCCATATCTTGCTGCTGCACCGACATTCTTTGTAGAGCAACGCACTGCTCCGTTATCCGAAGCGTTAAAACCTGCCATATATGGCTCTAAACCAGCTGATGGTGGATTTTTACAAATAAAGACAGAAGAAGCATATAAAGAAGCAATGGATGACCCAATCGCCTCTAAATATGTTCGCAGATCATTAGGAGCTACGGAACTGATTAATGGAAAACAAAGATGGTGCCTTTGGCTTGAAGATGCATCACCCCAAGAAATTGAGGCCTCTTCTTTTTTGTCATCTCATGTTCATTCTTGTTATGAATGGAGATCACAGCAAAAGATAACTGGCGATGCATATAAGTTGAAAGATACTCCTCATCTATTTAGACCAAATGATAAGCGACCGAGAGGGAAATATCTATGTATGCCACGTCATTTTTCTGGTGGACGAGAGTATTTTACCGCAGAATATGTTGAAGACGGCGCCATTGCAACAGATGCCTGTTTTATGATGGATGATGAGGATGGCTTTTGTTTTTCAATTATTACGTCATCAACTTTTATGCTGTGGCAAACCACCATAGGCGGTCGATTGAAATCTGATTGTCGTTTTGCAAATACTCTTGTATGGAACACTTTTCCTGTTCCGCAGATAACGGAGCAGCAGAAACAGACTATTATTTCCGCTGGGCAAGGTGTGATATCAGCTCGCAAGAAATATGAAGGGTGCTCTCTAGCTCAATTATACAACCCGGAGAACTTCTCTTCATTTACTGAATTGGTTGAAGCACATACAGCTTTAAACAAAACAGTATATGCTGCCTTTGGTTTGAGGGATGAACCAGATGATGGCGATGTAAGTTCTCGTTTAGTTGAGTTATACTCAGAAATGTCACGGCGCATAATTGACTGAGCATTTTAAGACAAAAGTGTCTTGTTTAAATCGATTATCGCATGATACAATATTTGATACAATCACGCTGCCACATAATAGATTGATGCAATTGTAATAGACAAAAAAGTTGGGAATAATGTCTATTATGTGATAAAATATCTAATTTTTGCAGAAAAAAAGTTCGGAAGGAGCCGATGGCATTCAAGAGGTCAGCGGTTCGATCCCGCTTATCTCCACCAAAAAGATTACCGGAAACAGCAATGTTTCCGGTACTTTTTTTGAGAAAATACAGAAGTTCATCCAGGGACGGAGAATCCATGGTATTATGGATTCGTCTTTTCACACAGGAACTAGGAGGTCGGAAACAGTGAAAGATCATAAAAAAATGGGGCTGGAGCTCGTGAAGATAGCCAGGATCCTGATGGGGATCGGCATTGTCCTGTCGGCAGTACTGATCATCATGGCAGTCCGCGATACCAATGGAAGCTTGTTATGTGCCGCGATCATGGCCGTGGTCGGAGTCATCATTCTCTGTAAACTGATGGAAGCCGCCGGACATGGGATCGTTTTACTGCAGGAACAGAACGAGGATTCAAAACGGATGATCGATCTGCTGGAAAAACAAGGTGCGGCCGCAGCGGCCACCCTGTCCGTTCCGGCTTCGGCGGAAGAGACGGTTTCAACGGATGCGGAACCGGAGAACTGGCAGGAGGAAGATCCTGCTGCGATCGATGCTTTTATCGAGGATCTGCAGAATACCTTCCGTCACGAGAGTACGGAGGGGACAAACTACTCCATCACCAAGGACTGTACCGATGAGAACCGGATCGTCATCACAAAAGAGGTGGAGAGCCTGGCTTCCAAGATCAATCATTTCGGTGAAAACTACATGGACAGCTGGCAGAAATACAAGAAAGTGCAGAAGGATCTCGCCCATTCGGTATCCGGGCAGCTGCAAAGCTGGGGTTTAAACGACTGGACCGTTCTGTTTGAGGTCATAGACAGCGCCATCGGGCAGCGGATGCTGATCGTTTACCAGGATGAGATCGCATACGATTTTTTGAATGAATGAATAATTTTGAGAAACCATAGCATTTCGGAAATCCGTATGATATAATCCCCGCACACGGCAGTAATATGCCAATCATGCTCAGGAGTGATAGGGTATGGAAAAAGTAAAAAAGATCTGCATGATCCTGCTGGGAAACATCCTGTATGCCTTCGGAGTTTCCTACTTTATTGTCCCTGCCGGCCTGATATCCGGAGGGATCACCGGGTTGTCGCTTTTTCTGAACAAAGCGTTTTCGTTGCCGCTGAGTCCGTGTATCTGGGCAGTCTGCTTTCTGTTTTTCCTTTGCGGCCTGATCATGCTGGGAAAAGAGTATGCGCTCTCGATCCTCCTCAGCACCATCGCATATCCGCTGTTCTACAGTGCCTTTGAGATGATCTATGCGCAGTACGGACCGCTGACCGACGATATCGTCCTGTGCACGGCTTTCGCAGGCATTTGCTTCGGACTGGGGATCGGTCTTGTGATGCGTACCGGCGCATCGGCAGGCGGCAGTGATGTCATTGCGATGATCCTGCTGAAGAAACGGGGCTTCGCGGTCCAGACGACCCTGTATCTGGTGGACGCTGTGATCCTGTGTCTGCAGATCCCGTTTTCCAGACCGGACCAGATCCTCTACGGTCTGCTGTTCGTTCTCGCCTATACTCTGCTGCTGGGAAAAGTCATGCTCTTCGGGCAGGGCAAGGTCCAGATCCTCATCTACAGCGAAGCCTTTGAGGAGATCAACCGGCTGATCGTTTCGGAATTCCACAGAGGGACCACGATCCTGTACGGGGAGGGCGGCTACCGCCGGGAAAACACCAAAATCATACAGACCGTCATTCCGCAGAGAAGTCTGTTTACCATACGGGAACGGATCCTGAAGATCGATCCGCAGGCATTTATCGTCATCAATTCGGTGTCGGAAGTGAATGGCCGCGGATTTACCCTGAAAGCAAGCTGAAGGGTGCCGGTATGAAGAAAATATGCTGCGTGGGAGATTCCAATACCTATGGTTTTGACCCGCGGGACCCTCTGGAATCCCGTTATTCCCGGGAGCTCCGATGGACCTGCCGGATCCAAAACTCCCGGAGGGATGTCTGCAATATGGGGATGAACGGACTGATGATCCCCGGGGCTCCGGCCTTCCTCCAGATCCCGGAATGGATCCGGAAGAACGGTCCCATGGATGAGATCGTTGTGATGCTCGGCACCAATGACCTTCTGGAACGGAGCACGGCGGAAGAGACCGCCGCCCGGATGAAGACCTTTATTCGGAAACTTATGGAAGACAATGAACCTTCCTCGATCCTTCTCCTGGCGCCTCCGGTATTCCGTTCCGGAGAGTGGGTAGAAGGGGAAGCGATGATCGAAGAGTCCCGCAGACTGGGGCCATTGTATGAAAAACTGGCGGAAGAACTGAAGATCCGTTTTGCCGATACCGGCCGGTGGGGGATCGAAGTGCTCTATGACGGAGTCCACTTTTCCCCGGAGGGACATCAGGTCTTTGCCAAGCAACTGGATAAGCTCCTGTGAACGGCAGGAAATCGAAACGCCTCTGCGATAACCGCAGAGGCGTTAAATTCATCTATGGACGCTGTTATTTTTCCTTTCTCTTTGCCTTGACGATAAACAGGGTGAGGATCGCCCAGTACGCCGCGGCAAGTCCCACTGTCACAAAGCACATGACGGTGGATTTCGGTGCCAGACCCACAAGGATCAGGACCGGAGCACCGAGGACGATGCCGTAGCTGCTGCCGATGACCAGATTGTTGGCGGCGGGAGTGGAATAATCCGGATCGATCTCTCGAAGGAGCAGGATGCCGGAGCCGATGGTGCCGGTGAGCATGCCGTACATGGAGATCAGACCTTCATCGTAGTAATCCGGGAATGCTTTCCTGCAGACATACTTCAGATAGAACCAGGTGACGAAACCGCCGGCAATGACCATCAGGACGAAGGGGAGCCACAGGCCGCGCAGGTCCTGAATGTTGATGGAGGCGATACCGGCCACGATCATGATGTCAAAGAAGAAGCCGGACAGACGGTTGAGAAGATAGTTGTTCTGATACTGCCGTTCCAGCACTTTCATCTTCCAGGCCTTGTCGAGGCACACCCGCACCAGCATGGCCAGGGCGGAACCGAAGATGAAGTTGAAGCCCCAGAACAGGGGGTTGAGGGTGTTGGCCAGCCCCTCGGAGATGGAGGAGAACAGACCCGTGACGCCGCGAAGCAGCAGGAAGGTGGCCAGATAGGTGAGCAGCACCATGGCCAGCTGTACGGACAGCTTGTCGATGGAGTCGGACACCGGGATCTCGTTGTGATCCTGGAAGAATCCCACGGACAGCTCTTCCGAGGACTGCTTCTTGGACGAACGGTTGGGATTTTTCTTCGCCAGAAGGTTTACCATGATGACGCCCACCGTGCAGGCACAGATATAGCCGGTGGCGGCAATGGCAAGTCCGAAGCTGCGGCCGCCGGTAAAGCCCATGCCCTGATAGGTCGTGCCAACGTTGTTGGCCTGGCCGGGGCCCTGACCGAATCCCATGGGAAGCAGCAGACCGGCCGCCTTGAACATGGAAGGCATGACGGTGTAGGCGAGGAGGATGGTGATCACCAGTCCCGTGACGCCCTGGATCAGATAGGTGCCCACGATGATGGCGCCGGATTTCGGTCCGGTGAGGGAGCTGTTCCTGGCGGCGCTCTTATTCACCACGCGAAGAGACATGGCGATAAACCCGAGGGCGATGCAGTGATATACCAGCATCTCCAGGAAATTGTCGTCCATATTCAGGATGTGCAGGGATTTCAGGATCAGCAGGAGAAAACCTGCCAGAACGGAGGTGGGCAGCAATGTGTTGCGGAACCATTTGAAGGAACGGATCAGTCCGTTGGAGACCATAATGGCGCCGGCGATGATGCCCAGCTGGATAATGATGTTCCATAAGGCCTGGTTGGCAGCAGAAAAATCCATAGTATTCTATAGCGTTTCGCCGGATGCAGACCGTGCACCCGGCGAAATCGCGATCCTTTCTTGCAATCTCAGTACCGATTATATCATAAGAACCGATCTCAGGTATGATCTTCGTGGTAGTTTTCCCAGTAGGCCAGATATTTGCGCATACAGGTGGGATTCTTGGACTTCAGCTCATAATACTGATCGTCGTAGGTGAACAGCAGCGTATCGTATTTGACGATGGCCATGTTCTTGATCTCCTTTTCCAGGAAATAACGGCCATCGATGGAGAGGCTCTCCTCATGCTGGGAAAGACGTCCTCTCGCCTGAGGGAACTGAATGTAGTTGCTCACTTCCATGGAGAGAGTCAGACCGTCATCACCGAACAGTTCGTCCCGAAGAGGATCTTTTTCGTATTCCCCTTTGCGGAACTGCTCCATCTGCCAGTGATCCCATTCTTCCACGGTCTCAAAGGGTTTGCCCGGCTCGAAAAATCCCTGCGGCGTATAGACCACTTTGAAACCACAGTCACAGGACAGCGTATCCTTTTTGGAATGCAGGCCTCCGATCTGGTTGCACTTGGGACACAGGAAGAGCGCGGATTCCACGAAGTTCGCCGGACGATAGAAGATCCGGCGGGTGTAGGAGACCTGTTCCTCCCGCTGGCGGGCGTAGGCATCCTCGTAGATGTCCCGGTTGATGGCGTCCGTGATCTGCTGGGGAGTCATCTTCTTCAGTGCTTCCGGCGGATAGACGTTCACGGGATGACCGTGCATCTTTCCCCGGCGTACGTACTTGCCCCAGCGGGGGAGGGTGAAGTATCCGCCCTCCAGACGGTAGGTCACCAGGGTGGCGCCGCTGATCTTGGCCAGTTTTCCCGTGGACGGGAAGATCCCGATGGATTTGCCGTCCCAGGTGGTCTCGCCCTCTGCGAAGATGGCCACGGAACCGCCGACCTTGAACCGGCGCATGCAGGTCATGACCGTATCCGCTGCAACGTTGGATCCCTTCTTCTTGGCGATGGGTGCGCCGATGTAGTGCAGAAGATTGGACACGAAGCCGAGGCGGAACAGATGTTCGCTGGCCACGAAGTACAGCTGATTGCGGGGAAAGCTCAATGCGACCATCAGAGGATCCCAGCGTGTCACGTGGTTGGAGATCACCAGAAGCGGTGCTTTCAGCACCACGTCCTCGTGAGTAAATGCAAATTCTTTTTCAAAAAACGGTCTCATCGACCAGAAAAACCGCCGCCAAACACGGTTGTGATGGGCGACGTCCGCTTTCGTCAACGGCCTGTTGATATAGGCTTCTGACATGTTACCAGGACCCCTTTCACTCAAAAGGAATAACTAAAAATATTTGTAGTAAAATTTACTATAGCACAGAATGGGCAAAAATGAAATCTGCCGCAGGAAAAAAAGCGCAAATTCGTTCCGGAGAGTCCCGTCAGGGCAGCGCCCGGATAAAGTCCAGAAACTCCCCGGTGACGCTGCGGGCTCCCCGCACGTTGCCGATGCCGCATTTCCGCAACTTTTCCATGGTGGCCTGATCCCGGTCGTACTCCCGCAGCCGGTGCAGACGCATGACTTTCTCAATGGACAGACTGCCGTCGGAATAGGAGAAGGGGATGTCCGTTTCCAGGACGCGGCACCGGTACATGACGGCGGAGACAGGACGGCCAATATAGAAATACACGATGTCGCCCTTCCGGACCTTCTCCGGCTGCTTCCACAGCTCGTCTCCCTGCTCAAATAAATGATCCAAATCGTAGTCGATGGGATTCACCGCCAGGATCCAGTCTCCGTTGGGGATGGTCTCATGCTTTTTCGCCGTGGAGCGGATGGCGTATTCCCGGCTGCGGCGCAGAAGATCCAGGATGGTCTCGTCCGGAAGCCGCTCGTCCAGGGCGATGCTGATCCAGTTGTCCCGGTTCATATGATAACAGGGAAAGATCCCGTCGTTTTTCAGAAGGGTCTCCCGTGTCTCCGGCGGGATCTTCACATTGAGGATCTCCATCATCTCCGCCGGGTCGGCAGTTTCCTTTTCCACCTTCTGCCGGGGCAGGAGCATGATGAGCCCGTACCATTTGCGGTTTTTGGGATACCGGAAGACCCCGTAATCCTGCGCGGTCTCAAAGGGGTGGTCCGGGACTTCGCCGAAGCGTTCCCGCAGCGCGTGGGAGATGCGGTTGGACTGGGGGAAGACGAAATCCTCCGGAATGAAGCAGTCCTCCGCGATGCGGTGCAGGACCTCGCAGTAGGCGTCCCGCAGCGTGCTGACGAAGGCACCGTACCGCTGGGAGGAGTGGATGGCATAGAATTCCTCGCCGGTATCCGTATCCATGACCTGGCCGGTCACCGATCCGTCGGTGTGCACGGTGATGTCGGCGCGGAAATCTCCGCCCATCAGATCCCGGGAGATCCGATAGCCCTCCTCCGTGGCTTCAAACCCGTAGGGGATCAGCCGGGAAAAATCCGGCCGGTACCGCTGAAACTGTTCCTGTTCCAACGTCATGTGTCACACCTCCTGATACCTTGCACGGTAGTTGTCAGTTCAGAATGGAAGAAAGGATCTCCTCTTCGGTAATGGTGCCGAAGAGAGAGGGGAGTTCATAATGAGAGAGCACTTCCGCCACGGCCTTCCGTTCCCGCGGAACGCCCTGCAGTTCCTCTGCCAGTGCATCCAGAGGCGCGGTGCTCATGAAGTCTCCGAAAAAGCGGATCTCCCGGAGGATGCCCCGCTGCACGTTCATGCGCACATCCAGTGTGCCGCCGGGATAGCGGGTCCGGTTCTGAACGGCATAGGCCGGGCTCTTTCCGTAATTCCACTCCCAGGTGCGGTACCGGGACTCCGCCAGATGCCGGACTTCGGACAGTTCCTCCCGGGTCAGGGATGCCGGACGGGCCTCCTCGTCCATCAGTTCCCGGCGGAGAGCCTCCCAGAACTGCCCGATGGTGGTGCCTTCCGGAAGATAGTCCTTCAGGTTTCCTACCCGGCTGCGCACGGACTTCGTGCTCTTGGAGGCAAATTTGGCGGGATCGGCCCGCAGTGCCCCGGCGATCATGTCCCGGTCGGAATCGAACAGCAGGGTGCCGTGGTGGAGGATCCGCCCCTCATGCACCCGCTGGGCCACGCCGGAGACTTTCTTTCCGTCCACCAGAATGTCGTTCCGGCCGGAGGATTCCGCCGCGACGCCCATGGACATCAGCGCCCGGCATACCGGTTGGGTAAACCGGGAGAGGTTCTGCAGCGCCCCCTCTCCGGCATCGGTGATGAAGGAATAGTTGAGGTTCCCCAGATCGTGGTACACGGCCCCTCCACCGGTCATGCGGCGCACCACGGCGATATGGTGCCTGTCGATGAAGGCAGGATCGATCTCTTCCGCCGTGTTCTGATTGCGGCCGATGATGACGGCATTGGCGTTCTGCCACAGCATGAGCCAGTCGCCCTCCTTCTTGTGCTCCAGCACGTACTGCTCGAAGGCCAGGTTATAGCAGGGATCCGTGGACCCCGTTTCCAGATAGAATACGGACATGCGTTCCTCTCCTGTTCCAAGGATGTTCTATCTTTCAAATCTACACCATTCCGACCCATCCGACAAGTGTCCCGAAGAGAAGAAAAACCCGGTTTCCGGCCCGCATTTTCCTCCGCTACTCGTTATAATGGGAAAAAACCATCGGAAGAAGGAAAAGAAGCCCATGCACCCCATTGCCCATTACCGGACCATCACCTGCCACCGGCATCTGGTCTGCCGGTACTGCCTGCGCCTCGGCCTCGTGACCCAGGGGCTGACCCATGATCTGAGCAAGTACGCTCCGGAGGAATTCTGGAGAGGCGCCCGGTACTTCCAGGGGAACCGGAGCCCCAATGACATGGAGCGGAAGGCCACCGGCATGTCCCGGGCCTGGCTCCATCACAAGGGACGCAACCGCCATCATTTCGAATACTGGGTGGACTACGTGCTCCTGCCGGAAGGGGGCATCACCTATGCGGGAAATCCCATGCCGCTCAGGTATGTGGCGGAGATGTTCTGCGACCGCATCGCGGCCAGCCGGGTATATCTGGGGCAGGACTATACCGACGACAAGCCCTATCAGTATTTCATGGAGGCCCGGGACGACATCGACGGACTGATGCATCCGGACACCGCCCGGGAACTGGAGATCATGCTCACCATCCTGAAGGAGGAGGGAGAAGACGCGGCCTTCGCCTATGTCCGGCGCCGGCTGCGGCGGGACCGTCTGGATCGAATGAGGAAAGGATTGCAGAAATGAACGAGTTCAGAAGCAAAGAATACAATGTGTTTGAGATGTTTAACGATCAGTGGGGCCTTGTGACGGCGGGAGATGCCGCCAGGTGGAACACCTGCACCATCGCCTGGGGCAGCATGGGCACCATCTGGGGACCTCCCAACGGAGAGCGGTCCATCCTCACCGTGTACGTCAATCCGGACCGGTATACCTGGGACCTCCTCACGAAGAGCGAGACCTTCACCGTCCAGTTCTTTCCGCCGGAATACCGGAAGGCGCTGGGATATCTCGGGTCTCATTCCGGCCGGGAGGAGGATAAGGTGGCCGCTGCGGGCCTGACGCCGAAGGAACTGGCCGGCGGCATCACCTTTGAGGAAGCAAATCTCACCTTCGTCTGCCATAAGCTGTACCAGGGTCCCTTTCAGCGGGAAGGTCTGGCAGAGGAGATCAATCACGGGATCTATGAGGGATGGGATCCCCACTGGATGTTCGTGGGTGAGATTCTGGAAGTGGAGGACAAACGATAAAAACAGGACTGTTTCGCCATCCGCCGGTCTTTTTCTTTTGTGCAGACAGGTACAAAACCAGGCGGGAACATGGTACAATGAAGCCAAACAGTCAAGAGGAAGAGAAGGAAGAAGAAACGATGCATCCGATCGCACATTTCAAGACCATCACCACCCACCGGAACCTGGTGTGTTCCTACTGTCTGCGCCTGGGCCTCGTGACCCAGGGCCTGACCCATGATCTGAGCAAGTACGCCCCGGTGGAATTCTGGCGGGGAGCCCGGTATTATCAGGGAACGAGAAGCCCCAACGACATCGAGCGGAAGAGGACCGGTGTGTCACAGGCATGGCTGCATCACAAGGGACGCAACCGCCATCATTTCGAATACTGGGTGGATTATGTGCTCCTGCCGGAAGGCGGGATCACCTTCGCCGGAAACCCCATGCCCATGCGCTATGTGGCGGAGATGTTTTGCGACCGCATCGCGGCATGCCGGGTGTATCTGGGGGATAAGTATACCGATGCCTCCCCTTGGGAGTATTATGCGTCGAAGAAGCATGAGATCGAAGGGCTGATGCATCCCGATACCATGGCGGTGCTGGAGGACATCCTGCAGAAGCTCCGGGACGAGGGCGAAGACGCGGCCTTTGCCTACGTCCGCCGCCTGCTGAAAGCCAGCCGGCGCCGGGGAGGGAGGAACTGAGATGAGCCGTTTCTTTCTTCAGAGAAAACTGATGACCTTCGCGGACCGGTATGCCATCCTGGATGAGCAGGGGGAAGAGGCCTATATCGCCCGGGGAGAGTGGATGAGCATCGGCAAGAAGATCCATGTGAAGGACCGGGAAGGGAAGGAAGTGGCCTTCCTCCGGCGGAAGCTGGGGACCCTGCGGCCCCAGTATCAGATCGAGATCCCGGGACTGCCGGAATTCACCGTGGTAAGAGAACTGGTGTTCCTGCGCGTCCATTATTCCATCCATCTGCTGGACTGGATCGTGGAGGGAGACGTGTTCCACCATGATTTTTCCATCCGCAGCGGGATCCGGGAGATCGCCCGGATCCGGAAGAAGTGGGTGGCCATGGCGGATCAGTATTCCGTGGAGGTCCTGGACGACCGGGACGACCTGGCCGTGCTCATGATCGTCCTTGCCATGGACTGCAGCCTCCTGGAAGCCCGGATGGCCACCAGGATCTCCGGCGCGGAGAACTGAGGGCGCCGGAGACGGGAAAAACATCATTCCAACATTATTAAAATATGGTATATTAAAAGACAGAAGAACCTATCATTCAGGGCAGGTGAGATACATGAGAGAAAATATCCTGGAAGTACAGAATGTCCGGCTGGGAGTGCCTTCCGAATCCCGGGAGGCGGCGATCCTGCGGGTGGGACAGCTTCTGGTGGATGCCGGGTTCGCCCGGGACGAATATATCCACGGGATGATGCAGAGAGAACATGCCTTCTCCACCGCGGTGGAGAGCGGCGTGGCCATGCCCCATGCGGACAAACAGTTCAAACAGAACCTGAAACGCAGCGGCGTGGCGGCGGTGGCCTATCCCCAGGGAATCTCATGGGGCGGCGAGACGGTGTATCTGGTATTCGGCATCGCCGCCGGACTGGATGACCATCTGGAGATCCTGCAGAAGGTGACACGGACACTGGAAACGAAGGAACAGGTCCTGGAGCTGATCGGAAGGAACGATCCCCAGGCCATCTGTGACGTGCTGCGCTGAGGGAATACCGCGGCGTCAGAGAAAAAACAACGGAAACGACAATACGGCAGAGCGCCGGAGGAAATCATCCTCCGGCGTTCCGCCGTTTTCCCCCTGTCCGGGAAGGAGAACCGGTGGGAAATCATAAGGGATAAACCGCAAAATTGGGAAAATAAGGAAAAACCGAGGCCTTTTAACAGTTTTTTGGTCGATTAGCTCATAAAATGGATTATGCAAACCGACTTTTTCACCGAATTCACAGAATCGACAAAGGTTATGTAAAGCGAAAGTAACGAAGTGGAAACAAGTGAACCCCAAAAGAGTTAAAAATGCTCCCTGAGTGGGGGGCATTATTTGCCAAAACCGCCTTTTTCTGCTATAAATTGGGGCCGATGGTGCAGAGAGAAAGAAAAAGACCCGATTTTGGGTCCTAAAAAAGAAGATCTGCATCTTTTTTGTTGGAGTTTTCCGGGAAGCGGACACCGCATATTTCCGGACGTGCCGGCATTGATCAGGGACCGGCAAAGTGGAACAACGGAAAACACAGGTTGATCCGTACCGCCGCAGCAGGCGGGAAGGATCCGGACCGGAATGACGTGAAAGAACAGAGGCGTCAGCCGACGAGAAAGTCAACGCCAAGAAGGAAAAAAGAAGCCAGAGATCCGGCACGGAAGCCGGGTTTCGCCAGCCGGGGACTGGACGTACCTTATATATAATATAGGGCGCGACCCTCGCAGATCCCCATGAAGGAGGCTAATATATGCTGAAAAAAACAATACCCGCCCTGATCCTGTCCCTCACACTGATGCTTACCGCACTTCCCGCGGCCAGCGCCGCGACCAAGGGCTTTTCCGATGTGGACAGCAGCCGGTATTACTATGATGAAGTTTTGTACTGTGCCGAACAGGGTTACGTCAGCGGTTACGAAGACGGGACCTTCCGGCCGGAAAACGGACTGACCCGCGGCGAGTTCGCCACGATCCTGAACAAGGTCCTGGGTCTCTCTGCCAGCGCCCCCAACACCTTCAGGGATGTGGCAAACGGACAGTGGTACACCACCCCGGTCCTCAACTGCGTCCAGGCCGGTGTGATGAAGGGGCTGGGAAACGGATACTTCGGTGTCAACGATCCCATTACCCGTGAACAGGCGGCCGTGATCCTGTCCAACGCCTATCAGGTGGGTTCCTCCGCAGGACGTACGTCCTTTGCCGACGACAGCAGCATCAGCTACTGGGCCGTGGGCAATGTCAAAGCCATGACCGACCGGGGATACATCTCCGGCAACAACGGCAATGTTTTCAATCCTCAGGGCAATCTGACCCGCGGTCAGGTCTGCCTGCTGCTCTGTAAATGCAAGGGCGTTTCTCAGGAATCCCTGAACGTCGTCATCGAGAGCGTGGCGAAGCGCCAGCAGGAGAGCAAGCAGCTGCTGGGTTCCTTCCAGATCACCGCCTATGAGTGGGATGGAACCAAATGCGCCAACGGCCGTTATCCCACCGAGGGATATACGGTAGCATGCAACTCCCTGCCTCTGGGCACCCGCGTATACATCGAGGGCATCGGGGAGCGCGTCGTGGAAGACCGCGGTGCCACCTGGCACAGCGATTCCTGGATGGATCTCTATCTGGGCGACGTGTCCGCCTGCAACGAGTTCGGTGTACAGTACCGCAACGTATACG
>Ga0326514_10001461_pt1 | contig 15433 bp, 16 predicted proteins | sample 3_2548_0518_D_FD_203653 | JGI IMG/M metagenome (GOLD analysis project Ga0326514, IMG submission 203653) | Bovine rumen microbial communities from UC Davis, California, United States - 3_2548_0518 | ecosystem: Host-associated > Mammals > Digestive system > Stomach > Rumen | place: USA...
ACTTTTTACTCGGTTTTACGCTCTTTGAGCTGGTGGCGGGGGTGGGATTCGAACCCACGACCTCCAGCTTATGAGGCTGGCGAGCTGACCAACTGCTCCACCCCGCTATATATTTCGCTGCCCAACCAAATGAATATTAATATAACATTCCCACCCATCACGAAACATAAAAATTAAAAATTTTCTTTTTTATTTTCTATATATATTATAATATATTTTTTTATAAAAATCAATATATATTTTTTAATATAGGTTTTAATTTAAACTCATAATAGTCAGCTAAATGAGGATCAACTTTATCAAACCAAGCTGCATTACCTTCGATTAATTCTTTGCGGATTTCCGTTGCAGAAATCGCATTAACGGGACGCGGCACTTTTATTTCTAAAATTCCTTCAACATCTTCTGGAGCAAACCAATCGTTTCGGCTTTCTTCGTTTCCATATATAATAACATCAGGTTTTCTATCAATGAGCTCTTCTATGTGCCGTAAAACATATTTACCCCACTCGGGACTAATATCTTTCTCATTAGTCATATCAGGTAAAGGAGCAACAACAACTCTTTTTCCATTTGGATAAATAGTTCTTATCATTTGTAAACGCTCCCAATAGGTAAAAGGATTTCTTGCTGTTCTACTCTCTTGGCTTGAGCCAATAAAAATTATAAGTGTACTACAATGCTTTAATCCTTCATTAATAACTTTTTCGTGTCCTTTGTGAAGAATTTGAAAGCGTCCAACTAAAACACCTATTTTTTCCATTTACAAATCACTCCTTAACTTTTCTATATATATTATAACAAATATTTATAAAAAAATCAATTAAAAATTAAAAATCCCAATAATAATCTTTATAACATCTATCAAGATTTTCTTCATCCACGCTTATAAATACATCGGCTTTTCCGACATATTCATAATTTTTATATGCTTTTGCCTCAACCGTTGCTCCAAGAGGTAAGTTAACAGATAAAGATTCTAAAGGTTTATTATATCTAAAATCTTCTAAAGTATTAGTATGTTCCTTTCCAGTATCATAAATTACTTTATCAATACCAGTTTGTTTGTTATACTGATCACCTTTAAACCAAAAACGATAAGCCATAAAACATTTATTTGTATCTGTTCTTAATACAGCATCACCTTTAGGGAGAACAAAAGTTTTAGTATCGGCGTTATAGCTACGTTCATCATATTTATTAGATACTTTTACAGTATAAACTACTGTTCCTCTTAACCCAACGCCTTCATCGGAATAAATTCCGTGCTGTGGAGATGTAAATACTTCATATTCTTTATGAATTTTCTTTTCGTTGTTAGTATCTCTTGTACTCCAATCTACAGAACACATTTGAAATTTATATTCTTTACCAATTTCAATTTCTACAATATCTCCAGAATAATAAACAGAACCATCTTCAAATCTTACTGCCATAGCAAGAGGTGTAACAATACCAAGAGAGGTTTTAGTAATTGTTGTTATTTCGGTTTCTACGGTTGCTGGTTCTGTAGGATTTGTTTCTGGCTCAGAAAACTCTTGAATTCTCGACCAAACAGAAACAGAACCGGTCGGCGCCACATATGTTTTTTCACCTTTTGGGCTTTCTACAATTACATTATTGCAATCTTTAATATCTTTAGCCTCTTCGTCAAAGAAGTATCTATCAGAACTACCAAAATATTTAGGATTTATAGATAAAGTATTAGCGTCTTTATCAACCGCATATGTAGCTTTTGAAACGGCATATAAATTAACATTATCGCTTATAACGATACTTTCTGCTTTTGGTATAGAACCATCGACAGGTGACTTCTGCTTGCTTGCGCCGATTGCGGAAGCGCCTGTAGCAGAAAGCGCGTAAACCTTAGCGTTGCCTGTAATTTCGATATTACCGCCCGTATGAGAACCACGTCCGCTTCCAATGGCCGCACCGCCGCTGTTGAGTTCATTAGATCTCGAAGTAGCTGCGATAGCTGTTACGTCAGCGTTACCGCCGATTTTTACGTTAACCTTATAAGCGTCCTTGTTGTACTTGGAAGCACTACTTGTTCCGCGTCCCGCACCGATTCCAGCGCCACCGCAAGAACCAATTGCTACTACCTTACCACCATTGATCTTAATGTCAGAAGCTGAAGCACCATAGCCGCCACCGATACCTGCTGCAAAAGATCCGGGGTCTGCCGCATTTAATTCATCATAGTTTCTACAATTAAAATCGGCTTTATCTGTTGTAGCGGCATAGATTTCGCCACCATTAATTTCAATTTTACCTGAATCATATTCGCCTACGGCGGCAACTCCTATAGCACCACCGCTAGTGCCGTAACCGCATCCTATGCCGGCGCCGCACTCTTTTCCATATGCGTGAATTAAACCGCCATTAATAGTAATTTTATTACCATTAACATGATATCCAGCTCCTATACCTGCTCCTCTTGGGCCGGCATACGCATTAATAGTACCGCTATCAATTGTGATTTCACCAACTTGAACTCTTTCTTCTTTTGGAATATTAGTACCAGTTCCAAAAGAGCCAATCGCTGCACCATATTTTCCACCAGTTACATTTAATTCTCCATCACCCTTAAAGGTTACAGAAGAACCATATTCAACCTCAATACCGCAAGAACAAGTATTTAAATCTCCAGCGATTTCATTATGACCAACTAATTTAAAAGTAATTTTAGAATTATCTTTTACTTTAATAGCTGATTGCCCATTAGAATGAATAGTCGCATTATTTAAAGTGACTGTACCAGTAGTGTCGTTAATAACAACTGGAGTAGTAATAGATTCATCAATAACATAATCCCCATCTTTATCAATTACAAAATCCGCCGCAAAGGCTGTAAAAGAAAAAGTTGTAATTAAAAGGATAATTATTAATGTCAATGAAAAAATCTTTTTGTACACAATAAATCATTCCTTTCTTAATATATAATAAATATTAATTAAAAGAAAAATAAATTATATTTTAAATACTTAAAATATAATTTATAAATTCTATAATTAATACTTATTTTATTGAATTGGCATCTCTCGCCTTTATCAACTGAGCTTTAGATATTAATTATTCTCAAAGGCTCTCAATTGTCGATATAGTTTATTCAAAATTCTTTTATTGTCTTTATGAGTTCTGCTTTCTAAAAGTGTAATACGATTTTTTAATATTAATAATTTATCTTCAATGGTCATTTATATCCTCCTGTTATATATTTATGCTTATATGAATAAATCAAAATTATCCATATCGCCACTTATATTTTGCAGCTGTTTTTCGACGCCCCGTACAGACTTCTGTAATATGTTGTTTAATAGTTGTATGTTTACAACCTGTTAATTTTTGTTTTACCATATAACGAGCGGCTTCATTAGTAGAAGGAAAACTACGTAAAAAATTTCCTTCTAAATCATACATATTCGTAATTTTACCGTATTTCATAGTTTGAACTTCTTTGGTTGAAGCTACTTTAATATTATTATTATGTAAAATTCGAGAAATAGTACCTTGATCAATAGATAACTTTAAAGCTACATCTTTAATACTACCTAATTCTTTATAAGTAGCAATTACTAAATCATAATCAATATATTTTTTCCCATCGCCACCTAAAGTAGCATTATATCCATTTTTAAAAGAACGATAATGTTCAATCCAATATATTTCTCTTTCTTCTGGGTTGTTTGTTTCTTCTATTTGCTCGATATGAAAATGTTCAATTCCATATTTACGCATTGCCGCATATAAAGGTCTTTTTTCGTTTCTATTTCGAAAAGCATCTCGACAATGCTCTTTAAATCTTTTTTCAATAGAAAATTCAGTTTTTCCAATATAAACTTTCTAATTTATATCATTAATAATTTTATAAATGTATGCCATAAATTAAACAGCTCCTTTTTATTTTTAGGAAATTAGTAAAAACAGTATCGCCACGAGAAGGCTTTCCTTTGATACCGAGCCTCCGACAGGAGTCGAACCTGCAATCTACTGGTTACAAATCAGTTGCGTTGCCAATTGCGCCACGGAGGCATTTATACCAGTTTTATAAACCCACTACAAGGGAGTCGAACCCTTGTCTCGGCGGACTCGAACCGCCTTTTACTGGTGGGATACCCCGTACCCTCATATAGAGAAGCCTTAAGGTCAGCTAACCGCACATTATTCACTACTTTTTCGGTGAGGCTGAATTTTGCTTAACTAACCATCATTTAATAGAATTCTATTAATTGCAGAGCTAAGGGTTTTTCCTAATGTGCATTAGTTATACTCTCTGCCGCCTGGGTGGTTGATTAATGGGCTAAACCACCGACCTCCCGAAGCCTTTTATGCACACATGGCCTGGAGTGTACACTCAGATTTGAACTGAGGAAAATCATGGTTTTGCAGACCATTGCCTTAACCACTTGGCTATGTACACATATATTGTTTACCAGTTTTTGGTGAATTTAAGCTATTATTTGTTTTTACTGTGTTTTTAGTTTTATCTTTAAAAACTGCTTTTACTTTTATATCTGAATGTGGTATAAATTTAAAAGATGTAGCTGTTAAACCCCCACCTAAAGCACTATAATTACCATAAACAGCCCAACGTACAAAACCACCTTCAGCATTTTCACTAATTTTTAATGTAATAATCTTACTTCCATAATTTTTAGTATTTTCAAACATTTTAACCTAGTTACTGTTAGTGTGAATTAATTTAACAGAATAATTAGGTATATTATAATATGTACTTATTGGCTAAGTATAAAGAATAGCTAAATTATATATAAAAATCTATATTATTAATAAAATTATAATAATTTTTTTATTCATTTTAATTATCCCCTCTCAAAAATTTCCCATATTATTTGAAAAAAGGGATAAATAAAATATTTAATTTTGGTTGAATTCTGTTAAATTATATCCATTTGCCGCAAACCAATCTATTAATGGACCTCGTTCAGAACAAGGATTATATGGCGTTTCGTATACTATTAATACAATAATAGGTTCTTCTTTAAATTGTTCTTTTTTTTGAACTGCTTTGCCCAATTTTTCAAATCTATTCATTATCTCTTGAAAATTTAATTTATCAAGCTGTTTGCGATAGGTGGCTAAAAAATTGCAAGATTGTGGATTTGCCGTTACGCAATTTTTTATTCCAGAGCATAAACCCTCACACTCTGGCCCTGGCGCAAATACTTCAGCTCTTATGCCATTCCAAACCCCATTTTTATCTTTAAACTGATAATTATGACCTTTACCTTGATGGAACCAGAATGGATCATGTTTAGCTGTAGACAAAGGAATCATATATGGTTTCATAAAACGAATTTGATAAAAATAAGAAATATAAATTTTCATTTTTCAATATACCTCCAATGAAATTTACCAGCAGTTTTTCGTTTTCCATTACATACTAAACTAATATTAGAATGACTAATTCCAGTTAATCTTTCTGCTTCTCTTGTAGAGTTATAAATCATATGAGTTTCAATACATTCTACTTTTTTGCTTCTAGATTTTCCGCCCAAACCAGTATGATTTAAATTTGCTAACATTTTCTTTTTTACTTCTTCAGAAGAATTTTCCCACATTTTTTTTCTTCCATTTGAAACTTTTTTTTGATAATCTACTGATTCCCATTTTTCTTTAGAAGCTTTAGAACGATTATTAAAACTATTAACTGATTGCATTTTATTCTCATGTTTACCCACTTGTAAACAATATCCTTCTGGGGCAAGAGCATGATAATAACCTGCCCAAAAACATTCTCGTTCATCTATATATTTTTCATCAATATTTGTTTCTAAAATTATATGTTCAAAATTATCCCATCCATATTTTTGAATAGCATTATAAAAATAAGTCTAACGTTTATAATTATTACCATTTAATCCCCAACGAGCTTCAGGTTTCTAATTAGTCTAACCTACATAACATTTATTGTTAATTTTATTTCTATGTAAATATACAATATATTTTTTCATTTTATTAATCTCCTTTATTTTTTGGTTTCATTTTTATTAAAAATTGAAACCAAAAAATATCATTATTTTGTCCAAAATCTTATTTGATAAAAATATGAAATTTGGACTTTGATTTTGATTCATCTCCTAAAATTTCTTTTGTTAAAAAATGGTGCACCTGGTGGGATTTAAACCCACGACCCCTAAATTAAAAGTTTAGTGTTCTAATCAACTGAACTACAGGTGCATATATGGTGCTTATGGTTGGATTTGAACCAACGACCTCTCGCTTATCAGGCGAGTGCTCTAACCAACTGGGCTACATAAGCATATATGGTGCTGCCGGAAGGAATTGAACCTTCGCGACCTGGAGCTTCAATCCAGTGCTCTACCTACTGAGCTACAGCAGCATATGGTCCGGGTGGAGGGATTCTAACCCCCGACCTGACGGTCCCAAACCGCCCGCACTAACAAACTGTGCTACACCCGGATATAATGGTGGGGGAGGTTGGACTCGAACCAACGATAGGTTGCCCCGGCGGGTTTACAGCCCGCTGCAATAGCCGCTATGCGACTCCCCCATATTAATGGCACGCCGAGAAGGATTCGAACTCGCACTCTTCAAAAAAAGAAGAATTTGCTGTGAGTGTCTTTATTTTATATTTCTATGCAATATTCTTTAATGAAACCCTCTGGATCATTGTAATACATATTGTCAAGTGAATTAGTAGATATATCTTTTGCTTTTGATTCATCTATCTCTCGGATACAATAATCCATATTTTCATTCATAAGTTCTTCTCTAAGAGAACAAACATCCTCTTCTGTCATATCATAAGTAATAAGTTCTTCAACTCTTTCTTCTATAGACTCATAAATATCAGAATAAGATTCCATTATATCGTATGTTTTTGTAATAGCTGTATCACGAGCATCTTCAAAGTTTATAGCTTCTACAACGCAATGTTCACACATTCCATGAAGTCCACCATACATTTGCTCGCCAGCATATATAGCATATCTTTTCATATATAACACCCCTTTTATTTTTCGATTGTTATATCTTCGGGTTCTACTACAGAAAAATAGTAATAATTTAAGCTATCTGCGAGAGCTTGCTTTATTTCTTCTTCTGTAGCGTCATCTTTAACTTCAACAGTTCTATATAACTTTGCCCAACCTTTAACCTCTTTCATTTTTTATTTTTTCCTTTCTTAATTTTCTATATATATTATAATATATATTTTTAAAAAAATCAATAAAATTTTATTGGCAGAGATAGAAAGACTCGAACTCTCATTTGCGGGGTTGGAGGCCGCCGTGCTACCTTTACACTATATCTCCAAATAAAATAAAGGAAATCTATTAAATAGATTTCCTTTTAAATACTACCAAAAACATTTTTAACTGTTTTTTGAAATTTTTGATTATCAAATTTAATTACTTGCATTTTTTCGGAGGAAGGTTGTATTTCTACCTCTTTAGTTCCAATAGGTTCACCATCTGCAAGCACTAAACATTCATTTCGGCTATCTGTTTTAATCTTGATAGATTGTATATTTGAAATATCAAATATAATTGGTCTATTTGCAAGAGTGTGCGGCGCCAGGGCTTGAATCTCTATGATACTGGATTTAGGATCAATTAATCCGCCGCCGGCAGATAAAGCATAAGCTGTTGAACCCATTGGAGTTGCAACAATTACTCCATCGCCACGATATTGTATAATTTGTTCATCATTTATAGAAATTATAAAATCTGAACAACCTTTTGAACGAATTACAATATCATTGATTGCCGAAAAAGCTGAATCGTCAAAATTCTGACATTCATAGCTTTTTGCATTTAAAATTAATCTATTTTCTATTGTATATTTATGGTTAATAATATTTGTTAAAGTTTGTTTCCAATTGTTAGAATTAGCTTCAGTTAAATATCCTAACCTACCACTATTAAACCCAAAAATTGGAATTGTTTTAGAAAAGTTGGTAGCATGCCAACCTGAAAGAAATGTTCCATCGCCACCAATAGTTAAAATAATATCGGCTTTTTCTGAATTAGCTGTAATTTTAGCTTTTGGATGCGTTATTAAAAATTTAAGAATTTGAGCATATAATTTTTCTGTTTGTTTATTTTCAGCTACACTTATTTTATATAAGTAAAATTTTAACATTTCTTTCTCCTTTCTAAAAATTTCAAAATGGCGGTAAGTAGAGGATTTGAACCTCTGAAGCGAATACACGCTTAACGCCTTAGCAGGGCGTCGCAATCAACCAGACTCTGCCAACTTACCAAATTAAATTTATCTCTCCATATCTAGTGGAGCAAGAGGGCTTCGAACTTACTTGATTTTCTGCAATATTTTGAATGCTGTGTATCTACCTGTTCTATAAGTTATTTTATGCCTAAAAACTTCTTTATTTCTGTTTCGTGTTCTCTCAAGGCCGACAACTGTTCACGGTAGAGAGCTTCTTTAGATTTATAATCACAAAGTTCTTTAAATTCCACGAGGAATTGTTCAACATCAAATGTTTCAACACCCTCAACTTTGTTACGCAATTCTTCTGATTTTAAATAAACACATAATATTTCCATGATCTGTTCTATTGCACCCCTGTCAAGACTCGTATTGTTACACTTTTGAACAAAACATAATAGCGAAGAATCTACAGCATTCGCAAATGCACAAATAAAATATGCAATCATCGGATAAAACTTTGTTTGGATATTATGTATCTTATGCTCCAATTCCTCAATAGATTGTTGAGTAGATTTCAGTAATTCAACCTGAGATTCTAGCCTATTTAAAACACAAGAATGTATTTGCAAATCTAAGTTGTTTCTTTTTTTGATTATTTTTCGTTTAAATTTATGTAACATAAATATCGCCTCTTTTATTTAAAAATATATTATGATACACTTCTTTGTACAGGTTTAAATATTTCTCAATATAAATTTTAATGATTTACTATTTATAAAGTTATGAAACATCAAATAATAAAGTTAAACTCTGGTGGAGCAAGGGGGCCTCGAACCCCCGTCTTGCCAACATACTTAACTGAGCTCTTTTTACACAATAGTTAATTATTAAGAGAATTAACACTCTTTGGGAATATAAAAGTTTACCACCAATTATTTTTTAGAAAAATAATAAAATTATTAAACTATTCTATCTATGACCGCAAATATTTACCGAATAGCAGGTATATTGTTTAGGTATCCGTATATTCTCAGGCAGCTACCCTTTCGGAAAGAGCTGCTACAAGAGCGGGATGTAATGTTACGATAGTTTTGTCGTTTATTTTTTAAGTTGTGCATTAAGGCTGCTACTCACCTGTGAAACTCAATCTTTCAATCAACAATCGAATCCAATTATTGCCCCATATTTTCAATTAATTTTTCATAATCTTCTATTGATTCTTTATACTTTTTTGCGGAATCGCGTAAATATGAATCCATCTTTTCTAATCGTTTATGAGCATCTCCAACTTGTTTAAAAGCTTTTTGATATTCTTTTTCAGCTTTTTTTAAGCGTTTACTGTTAATTTTCATTTCACAACGCTTATGAGCTAAAATCATACCTTGGTCTAAATCAAATTTGTCTTTTGGATCACATTTGGCTACGCCCCGGACTGTGCGACCAGCATAACTGGACACGGCAATTACTTTTGTTTTTCCGTCTGAATAAAATTTGTATCTAGGAAACTTCATAATATTTTTTCTCCTTAAAAATTTTTATATGGCACGTCGAGCAGGAATCGAACCCGCACAAAAACCTTGGTCCGTAATCAAGTACTCTCTCCGTTGAGCTACCGACGCATTTTTAAACTGGGTGGAAATATGAGAATCGAACTCATTCTACCGAGGCCACAACACGGCGTGCTACCTTTACACTAATCACCACATATATAATAAAGGGTAAGATTAAATCTTACCCTATTGTTAAAATAACAGTTTAAATTAGACTTTCGCCTTACTCCCATTAACCAGTATCTATATTCGTCCATCGAGAGGATAAGTCTGAGCATAGGGAGCCACCCACTATACTTCTTATCCTGAGCCAAGCTCTTAAACTCGAACGGGATTTTGTTTACCCGCAACTTTCAGCAATCATTCAGATAATTTTAAAGAAGCAATCTTTTTTCTTCTGCTATCAATCCAATGTCGTTGTACAATTTGCCTACTCGCACCGTGACCTTATCTTATAGCCATATTACTATGACATCAGTACAAACTCTCTTGTTGGTTATTTCGTAGGTTTGAGCAGAGCTACCACCTTCTACTCCTAACTCCGATTATTCCTCACAGAGGCGTCTATTATGAGAGCGATAAGACCGTGACTTTAAATCCGATTAACTGAGCACATCATTCCATAAAAAGCTTTTCATTTGAATAGCCGTTTTATATATCACTATATAAACTCTTAAATATATATAAGTATCCCAATATATATTACTATTTTAACCCCGCAGGGAGGATTTGATTCTCAGCACGATAACCTTCGGTCATACACTGAGTTAATTTAATATGTCATTTTAACTGTGCTCTGCGTTAGGGGCTTGCAACCCTTTAGTGAGCAAAGCCCACTAAGCCGCATTACAGTTATATCAAACTAAGAAGTGAAAAAGCCTTTCAGGATAGCCAAAAGCTCTTCTTAGGAATAGCTTTATTATTTTCCAAAAGGAATTAAAAAATGCCCAATCGTACTGAAAGGATTTTATTTTAAGGAAAGAGGGAAAAATATGTACGATTTTATGCAAATATATAGAAAACCTATTGGTTTACTAACTATTTTAAATTAAAGTGGGTATGAGCAAGGCATTTTACTTGTTACAAGTACTTGCATCTCCCCGTCATAGGTGGGGTATTTTACTTAAACTATCATATAGTTCCCACTTGCTAGCTGGCTCCTGTGGCGTGACTCGAACACGCGATTCCTCTCGGCATCAAGATTAACAGTCTTGCGTTCTACCAACTGAACTACACAGGAATATATTAGATTTTTTTAATTTTTCTATATATATTATATCAAATTTTTTTTAAAAAAACAAATATTTGATATTTTATATTGGTGTCACTAAGGATATACTTCCGTCTTGTTTTGCCCAATATACACTATACTTTCATCGTGTTTATTACTAATATAGCCTGACGTCTAAGTTTTGTTTATTCCCACGACGCGATACTGAGAATAAACCTATTCCATTTATGGTAGCGTGACGGGGATTCGAACCCCGGTTACTGCCGTTGGTGTTGAATATAAGATTTGAACTTATATTTTTTTCCAATCATCAATAGTGATAATCAAAAAACTTTTTACTTAAAATAATTCAACGAAAGGGCAGTGTCTTAGACCCCTTGACTACCACGCCAAATTTAAGCATTTTTTATAGAAGATGCTTAAACTTCTTAATGTTTACAAGGCAGTTAAGTCATTCACAATTACAATTAAAACACCTTTTGTAAAAATATGTTTGTATTTAGTTAAAACAGGATATACCACGTGAAGGTAACAAACTTATATCCCTGACAACTAAGCGATTCGAACGCTTATTACCCGCTTTGGTGTTAAATACAAGTCTTGCACTTATATCTAAGACCATTCTTTATTAGTATACTGTTTTATATCTGAAGCTCTAAAAGGTAATTCATATTTTTTACACCATTTTCTAATAGTATTATCAGAAACATGATACTATTTACCTATTTGAGTAAAAGAAGTTGTTCTAATAAGATTTTTTAAATCTTCTCTACTTACAATAGACTCTAAAGACTAAACTCGCTATTGAGAAGCACATTTTCTACACCTTGTAGATTTTTTGTTTATTTCTATGCCACAATCAATACAATAATTTTTTATATTATATGTTTTTCGATTTTTACTACCTGTTGTTTCTAATTGTTGATTACAATTAGGACAAACCCAATGTAAATTTTCTAATCTATTATCTTTATTATTTCCGTTTATATGATCTAAAATTAAAGTCAAATCTTTATTATTCCAAAAAGGTTTTTGACCACAAATAGAACATATATAAGGAATATTTTTTTGTTGTTTAAAATATCTGCGAACAGTAGATTGATTAGCTCCAGAGTTTAATTGAAAAGGATTATCTTTTTTCCAATCTTTCTTGTGATATGACTAAAAATGTGATATATCAAGATTTAATTCTTGTATTCTTTCTTTAATTTTCTAACTTACACTTCCAGAATATGAATTATATCCTAATTTCTATTCACATTCAGCAATCGAATAACTTTCTTTTACTATAGTAATAAAATTTTCATTAGAACATTCTGTTAATAAACTCACAAAACATTCCTCCTTTCATTACTATATAAAATTTGAGCCTTCTTTTTTAATAAGAATTGTCCTAGGAATTACTTTTATTCAAATTTAACGAGAGGCGGGACTCCTAGACCTATTAGAGGAAGTTGCCATATATACCAATCGCCGTTTGCATTTCGCCCACTATACTATTGTTGGATTTGTTCTACTCAATGGTAGAGGCGATGCGTTATTAGGGTGTTCCCCAAAACTTTTTCTTTAATTTTTTACTATATATATTATAACAAAAAATTTTAAAAAAATCAATTAAGATTTTTTAATATAGAAAAATTAACTTTCTTAACTTTTCTATATATATTATATCAAAATTTTTTATAAAAATCAATTTATTTTTTATTTTTTAATTAAATTACTATCTATTAACATAATTTTATCATCATCCCAAATTAATTTACAATTATCTAAATGATATTTATTTATAAGGATTTTTTCAGTTAATTGTTTACATATATCAATTAAATCTTTATTTGAATAAAAATCATTAATATTTAAAACGAAATCATCAGGATGTAAAATTACAACATCATAAACCATAGGTTGAAAAGACAAAAATTTATCTACGGTTTTACTTATTACTTCTTGGATATTAGAAAGACAGCAATAATCAAAAAATGTAGTACAACTAGCTATGATAGTTTCTTTCCCATTGGGTAAAGGAAGTTTCATAACCAAACCTTGTGAATCAATATAATCTTCAAATACATATTTTAAATGATTAATACAAGCAAGTTCTTCAGCTTCGGCATAAAAATAATCTAAACATTTACCTAGACCCTGATCATCTTCTATGCCAGCTTCCAATCTTAGTTTATATAACCTAATATTTGGAAGAATATTATTTATTATAATTGATTTAAATTTTTCTCGATTTTTTAATATATTACTTTTTATTTCCATACTTTTTCCTTTGCTATATTTATTATGAATCTTTTAATTGTTTTATTCTTGTTTGCCCAAAATTTTTTTGATTTTTTCACAAGCCTCAAAATATTCATTAATACCAAAAGAATGAGAAGTCACTTTTACAAAACGACTAAGACCATCTTCGGCATTATCTTGCCAAGCGTATTCATCATCATCTATAACTAAAAAATCATATGGTGAAACATTATGTTTATATATATAACGCTCAATAAGTTCATATCTATAAACATATGAATCTATATCAATTCGTCCAAGAATTTTAATCCCCGGCCGCAAACCAGCGTTAATTAAACACTTTTTATAATTTTTATGACGACGCCAAGTACTTGTAACAACAATATCGGCATCAAATTTTTGACATAATTCAGAAATCCATTGAACTGCTTGTCGATTATTTACTTTATTATCTCTTGGAAAATTATATTGACAAACATATTTTTCTCTTTCAACATCATAGTGCCACATAGGAGAATTTACTACATCATCATAATCTAAAAAGATAATCATAATAGTTCAATCTCCTTACGACCAGTTTCTTTGTTTATATTAAATTCTAAAATTTTCATATATCGGCAATAATCGCAAAAACAACTACCTTCAACCTCACATTTTCCGCCTTTTGGACAAACTTGTTCAAAATCTTTGGGTTCTAAAAGATTGACGGCTAAACAAATATGCTGATGTGATTCGTCATCCCATATTGTTGGTTGTATAGAGGTATTTTTATATTTCAAATATTTATATATGCCGATCCAGCCTTTGTGGAAAATTTGACCTATTCGCCAAAAAAATATAAAAATTTTATCTTGAACAACCCAAATTTTGTGACTTAATTTTTCGTTTTTCATTTTTCCCTCCATAAAAAAATAGAAAGGGTTGCTATTTATGTACTGATGGGCAACCACTCCACCCAGAAAATTAATTATTTTTAATTTTCTAAATATATTATATTATATTTTTTTATAAAAATCAAATTATAAATTTAATTCTTTCATTAATTTTTCTATTGTATCTTTTTCTTCTTGAGTGATTTCAGCAGGTTCAAAAGTGGTTGGAGCAACTACTGTATTATTTGAATCGTCTGAAAAATCTAAATTACCACTTAAATTAGTTTCACCTACTGGATTTTTAGGACAAGTTAAAGCAAGTGCTACTTGTATTTTTTGTCCTTTTTCTTTACTCCATACATATATTTTTTTATCATATTCACCAATAAAATCTGCTCCAAACGCTGATTTTATTTTATCTATAACTAATTGTTTAGCTTCTGTTCCTTTAGCAGCCATTATTCATCCTCCAATCCATATTCTTCTCTACATTTATAACATTCTAAAAAATGTGATGAATCTAAATTTCTTTGTCCGCAAATTAAACAAGGTACTTTTGAACCAATTTTAAATTTTTCAAGATGATATCTAGAATCCCAAAAAAGATAATAAGGTTTAGTATATTTGTTTGAAAATAATAAATCATTAAAATGTAATTCAGATTCATCTTCAATAATATCATTTATATTGTGTAAATGATTTTTTATAATTACATATCGAGGTAAAAATGCATAATCATTATTTTTGTAATAAAAATCTCCGCTAATTTGATCATTATGCCATCCACTCCATTTTCCAAACATAAAATTAGTAGCACTAGGTATTAAACTTTTTGTGGTTAAATAATGTTTTATATATTTTAAACCCTCTAGAGTGTTAAAAGGATATTGGCGACCAGCAAATAATACTTCATTTTGTGAATTGAGATATAATAAAATTCGCCATTTTTTAGAATTCCATTTAATGTGTTCGGGAAATCTAGGTAATTTTTGATCTTCTTCTCCTTTAATATAACATATAAATGTAGTATCATCTAACATATAAGATAAATTACCCGCTCGATAATCACCGTCTAAGGCATGACAAGAACGCCAATTATACGTATTTTCACTTATAGACAAAAAATCCAAAGGATGAACAGAAAAACATAAAGTACCAGTTATTTTGTCTTGTTGTATTAACATACTAGCTTCATCTTGCATTTGTCTTAATTTATCTTCATCAGTTTCAAAATATTTAAAAGATTTAATGATTTTACTGCCTGCATTTATAGTGATATATTGGCTTTTATTATAATCAAAAATTGTATAGTCTTTTGTAGTTAAATTATCAAAAAAATTATCTTTATTAGCAAAAATAAAATCACTAAGATCATTATT
>Ga0326514_10001462_pt1 | contig 15433 bp, 28 predicted proteins | sample 3_2548_0518_D_FD_203653 | JGI IMG/M metagenome (GOLD analysis project Ga0326514, IMG submission 203653) | Bovine rumen microbial communities from UC Davis, California, United States - 3_2548_0518 | ecosystem: Host-associated > Mammals > Digestive system > Stomach > Rumen | place: USA...
TGTTCAGCACCACGCTCAGGTGACTGAGCGCCAGGTCCGCCGAAATGCGCTGCTCACTGTTCTGGTGCATGTAACCCGGCTCCGTCGCCTCCCGGTGCTTGCGCTGCATCACCCGGATCAGCGCCATCAGCTCGTCCAGACGCACATACCGGATACCCATGATGTCATACTTGCTGATTGCCTCCGCCATCTGCTTCATTGCGTCTTACCTCCGTATATTTGATAGGGACTGTACCCTTCACTGTCCTATGCCTGTTTACTGCCGGTTTTTATAACGGTTCAGCGGCTAATTTCTGTCAATCCTCTCAAACTCGATCACCCACACCCAATAATCATGCCGTTTTCCTGTGCCGTTTCCCGTGGCATTCACTGCAAAGCCATTCTACGCTATCTATCCTCCCGTTTTTCCTCTCTCCGCCAGAGCGCAAGCACATTCCTGATGGAATCCGCCGTCCTCGCAAGTGCGGTCTCCTTCCGCGCCTTTTCCAGCCACTCCACCGGAATCGCCTCCACCGTCTCCGGTGCAAACCCCGCGCAGCACTTCTCAAAGAACTCCCCAACGGTCATCTTCATCTCGATAACCGCCCCGCCGTTGGTCTCGTCCACCACAGGCACGAACATCACCCCGTCAATGTCCACCACTCTCATGCTCTCTTCACCATCCTATACCTCGCATACGCCGTCCTCTCCCCATACCGATTGACCCCAGTCTCCCGCTCGGTGGAGATCACATGTCCCTGCCGCTTCAGGTCCCAAATCCTGGCACCCAGCCGCATGATCCCGTACTCCGCCATCGCCTCCACCGGCGTGATGGACCCATAATCCTGAAGGTGTCTCAGCACCTGCTCCGTCTGCGTCATGCCCATGCTATCCCTCCCGGTGCAGCGACCGCTCCGCCTCAAATCCCTCCGGATAACGCTTCTTCAGTTTCTCCACGTTCCGCACGGCCACTTCCTCCAGCGTCAGCCCCAAGGCCATGGCGGTCTCTGCAACATACCACAGCACGTCACCCAACTCGTCCTCCAGGTCATCCACGAAATTGCGCCCGTCCTGATAGTAGTGCTTCTTCAGCAAATCCGCGCACTCACCGGCCTCCCCGGCCAACCCCAGCACGCCGTTGAACAGATGTCCCTTCTGCGCAAGCGCTCGGTTGCTCGTCCGCTGCGCCAGCGCCTGATACTCATTCAGCGTCATCCTCGTCCTCCCCCTTCACAAACCCATTCAGTATATTGACCTCCACCGGCTTCCACAGTGCGAATATCATCAAAAACACCGCGCACCCGAGGAAATGCCAGAAGTCTGCAAATATAAATTCCAATACCGCCACCATTACCTTGCCACCTCGCTCATAATCAGCATTCCCCAATATGTAATCCAAAGGATAGTTACGTCTACACCACGGTACATTTCATACAATGAAGCAACGAGACATACAAATGCCATCACGCGATAAAGCGCACGTACCTTCCTCATGTCTGTCTCTCCCTCATCACGATTTCCTTCCCGTCGATGCTCACGATGTCGTACACCGAACTCACCGTCTCCAACGAAATCGGCCCGTTCACGCAGGCGTGAATCTCCTTGACCCTGGGCATCCTGATTCCCGCTATCGCCACGACCGCAAACGCCAGCGCCGCAATCAAAAGCATCCACCACCGTTTTTTGCACTCCAGCCACCACATAAAGGCGCTGATCCCAAATCCAACCGCAAGCGAACATCCAATGATAATCAGACCCAGCGCCAGATTTGTCACCACCATCTTCGCGTTCATCTGAATCAGTTCCCCAACCACCGTTCCCATCGCATCGTTCATCCGTATATCCTCCCTATATCTCCTGTTCTTTTTCCTCTATCCGCTCCTCCAGCGGGCCCGCGTTGAACCGGATCACCAGCCCCATCCGGTCAAACACCTCCTGAATCGCGTCGTCGCTCACCAACGTCATCACGACCTTCTCATCCACCGCGTTCAGCACTTCCTTGCACCGCTTCGTCCCAAACCCGTGCAGCTCGTTCAGCGCCAGACAAATCGCCGCATAGCAGGTCTTCATCGTGTTCTCGATCCCCGCCTGCATCCCCCTGGCGTAACTCTTTTCCTCCGCCCGCTTCACGTCCTCCAGCGTAATCCCGTTTCTCTGAATCCGCTGGGCCATCTCACTGTCCGCCAGCCGCCGCGCCCGTTCCTCCGGCGGCAACTGCCAGAACCGCTCCGCGTCCGCTTTGCGCTGCTCCCGTTCCCGCTCACGCTCCCCGTACCGCCGCGCCTCCCTGCCGGAAAGCACCCTCGTCTTCTGCCTGAACTTCACCTTTCCCATTCTCTTATCTTCCCCTCGTAAAACCACCGATTGTACAGGTCATACCGTGCCTGAATGTCCGTCCGCCAGCCCTCGACGCCCTGCGCGTCGGCCCATGCCTCAAACGCCGCAAAGAACGCGCAATCCTTCTGAAACCCCTCCGGACACCCGCACCGGTACACGCAGTTCGGCACCAGCACGTCCGCGATCTCCGCATCCTCCCCGTGCAGCGCCACCTTGAAATCCTCCGCCAGCCGCCGCGCCTCGTTCGTCGCCGTGAAGCACATCCGCTTCCGCCATGCGTCGATCAGGTTTTGCGCGTTGGCATAGCCGTCATAGGCCACCGGCGCTTCCTGAGGCTTCTTGCCCCTCGGCGTGTCGTCCTTCAGCCGGTCGTCCCGCTGGGTGCTGATGAACTTCTCAAACTTGTGCCGCGACCACTCGGTGCTCACCCAGTATTCAATCGGCTTCCAGGTCCAGTCCACCTCAAGCAGCCTTATCGGCGTATGCTCCGAAATCAGCAGCTTCCGCTTAAACTCCCGCGAAGCGTCCTTCTCGGTGAAGTCCTTGTTGTCCGTGGTCCGGCAATGGTTCTTCACCCGCCGCCAGTCCAGCCCAAGCCAGTTAAACACCGTTTTGAATGCCCCCACGCCTCTGCGCCTCCCTCGCCAATTTCTTCTTTATCCTGTACTTCTGCTCGCTCTCCCTGCGCATGTCCCTGCACCGCTTACACCGCTTTTTCCCCGGCTCCGCCTTCCTTCCGCAGTCGATGCAAAGTCCCTTTTCCACCCGCGCCTGCCGCCGCGCGTACTTCTTTGCGTGATCCGGGTCATTGCGCCTGTCCCGATCCTTCAGCGCCTTCAGGCACGGCTTGCACATCGTTTTCCCGGCATCGGCCCAGCGCACGCCGCACTCCTGGCACTTTCCCTCCGCCTTCCACGCCAGCCGCCTGGCCTTCATGCCCTCCGACCTGCGCACGCCCCGCACCTTCCGGCACAGTTCGCAGGTCACATACCTCTCGTCCGTCAATTCCCTGCCGCAGGAATGGCACCGTCCCTCCGCGGCCCACTGCGCCCGCCGCTGCCGGTTGCTCTCACGATTCTTCAACGCGCACACCGCGCACGTCTTCATCCCCGGCTCCACCTTCCGAAGCCCGTGACACCTTGGGCAATTCCCGTTTTTCAGAAAATATGCCCAATTCTCCTTGTCGTTCCTCATTTTTGTGTCGCCCCGGTTCTGACGGGCAGCACCATATACGTCACATCCCCGCCGCCAGCCGCGCACACGGTACACGGCGCAATCGCCCCGTTCATCCGCATCTCGATCTCCCCGGCGTCCGCGTTCTTCAGCATGTCGATCAGATACTTCACGTTGAAGGCGATGTCCAGCGTCGCGCCTTCGGTCTCAACGTCCACCGTCTCATGCACGTCGCCGACCTCGCTCCTGGCCTCCACCGCCATCCGATCTCCCTGCACCCGCAGCACCAGCAGGTTGTTGTGCCCCTGCCGGGCAATCAGGGCCGCCCGGTCCACCGCCCTGCGCAGCTTCGCCGTGTCCAGCGTCACCTTCGTCAGCGCCGCCTTCGGCATGATGTTCCGCCAGTTGATGAACTCGCCCTTGATGAGCGTGGCGTAGAAGTCCGTCCCGTCCACCGTGGCCCGCAGCTTCCCGCCGCCGATGTCCACCGAAATCACGTCGTCCTCGCCGCCTTCGCCCAACAGCTTCCCCAGGTCCGTCAGCGCCTTGCCGGGAATGATGGCCTCGAAGTCCTCCATGACCGATGTCACGCCCTCGCACACCGCCATCCTGAAGCCGTCCAGCCCCACCATGTACGCCTTGCCCTTCACGAATTGCAGCGCCGCGCCCGTCAATACCTCACGGGTATCCTCCACCGCCACGCAGAACGCCGTCTTGTCGATCATCCGCCGCAGCATCCCCCGCGGCATCTGTATCTCATGCTCCCCGGAAACCTCAGGCAGCGTCGGATAAAGGTCCGCGTCCTGCCCTGCCAGGTTCGTCCGGCTCCCGCCGCCCTTCACGGTGAAGGCGAACCGCTGGTTCATGCTCACGGTCACGTCCCCGTTCACCAGCCCGCGCACCACCTCGGTCAGCAGCTTGCCCGGCGCAACCCCCGCGCCCGCTTCCTCCACAATCGCCGCCACCGTGGTCACGATGGTGGTCCGCTCGTCGCAGGCCGTCAGCCGCACGCCCTCGTCCACCGCCTCGATCTTCACGCCCTCCAACACCTGATTCACTGTCCGGTTCGGCAAAGCCCCGCCGACCCGCCTCAAACCCTCGCTCAATTCCATGCCGCTGCAAACAAATTTCATGCCCTCAAATCCTCCTCTGCTCCACTTTTTCAATCTTCCTGTGACAGTACGGGCACCGCCTGAACCCGAAATTCCAGTACAATATCGCCTGGCACTTCTCACACTTCAGTTCCCCGAAAACCTCATCCCACACCAGCTTTGTCTTGCCCTCTGCCCTTTGCCGCACGCTTCCCATCTCCCCTGTTGTACTTCCTCGAATGCGCCTTCACCGCTGCCCTGAACGCCTCGCACCCGTCGATGGTGTTGATGCACTTCACATGCCCGCAATTCAGGCACACGTCGCATACCTCCTGCTGATAGATCGCCGCGTTCAGCGTCATATCCCCTTCAATAATCCCGTTCACATCAATCTCCCGCCATTCCTGTTCCCGTCCCTCGTCCCCACTAATCCCTAATCCCTAATCCCTAATCCCTCCGTCTTACCATACACCGCCCCGCAGGTATGCGTGCAATACGTCCCCCACAGCATCTCCACCCCCGCAGCGGCCTTCTCCGGGTCACTCTGCACTTCCTTGTAAAGCGCCTTGATGTCCCGCCGCATGGCCTTGTTCATCCGGCTCACGGCGGTAAACCGCCCTTTGATGTTCCCCTGCCGCAGCGCGGGCATCGCCAGGTTGCAGCACATCCTGTATTCCTCCGGCGAAAGCCCAAACCGCTCCATCACGTCCTCGACGGTATTGTCCTTCTGGTGAATCTCCACCAGATAATCAATGACCTCAGCAATCCGCTTCTGGTCCACCAATCCCAACAACTGCATACTCATTCTCCTACCTCTGCCCTATCTGTCTGCGCGTCTTCGCTCTACGGCAATTCCTGGCCAGATGTTCCTTCCTCCGCTCATCGGCCTCGTTCCACTCCTTCAGCGCTTCCTTCTGACGGTGGACCTCCGCCAGCCATTCCCGATATTCTCCGCAGGCGTCGTGACAGTTCGGCTCAATCGTCCGCTTCCCGCATCCCCTGCATGGACAGTCCTTCATCGCTCAAACTTCCTCTCATGCGTTACGTCTCACACAATGTACGCGAGGCGGCACTTTGCCGAATTTGCGCATGTATGCGTCACATCCACTCATTCTGCGCTCAATAAGTTCCTCTGGCCCGCAAAAGAACGCTCTGTTTTTCCCATAATGCCTTGCCCACTCTGACTGTGTTTTGGTTTCTCCGTTGTGAGTGATAAGTCGATTGTTGCGCTTATTGCTGCCCTGCGTAAAATAATCAACAAATCGACAATTATCCGGCGAATATTCACCGTTTACGTCGATCCTGTCAATCGTGCATTCTCCACGATTGGCCGTTTCATCATATCCGTTTGCCATGGCCCAATCATAGAACGATTTGAAATCATTGTTCCATTCGTTGCAAACCCGGATGCCTCTTGCACCATAGTTTTTGTACTCAGGCGCTCTGTTGTCATTGCAGCGTCTGCGCATATCGCACCAAACCACATAAAGCCTCGTGTTGCGCTTCCCGTGCGTTGTATTCATCCTGATAAATCTTTGAGACCTTTGTTCGTTGTTCAGGCATCCGCAGGATTGTACATCCCCTGATTTCAACGCGTCTGATCGGGCGATTACCACATTGCCACATTCGCAAACGCATTTCCACATGATTCTGTTACATCGGTTCCTTCCGGCACATTCAACCACCGTAAGCCGCCCGTATTTCTGACCGGATAGATCATTACGCTCACTCATGCGATCACCTCAAATCAGAAATGTCTCCGCCCGTACTCGGCCATCAACAGCGCTTCCGCCAGATTGTTGTCATCCTTGCTGGATTTCTCGGTTCGCTTCAGTTTGACCCCCGGAAACAGCCTGTGGCAAATCTCAACCGACTTCGACTTGTCGCTGGTCAAAGAGAACTCCTTCTTCCATACCCTTGGCGGAACAAGCTGAAAAGGAATATTGAGAGCATGAAGCACGCCCTGAATGTAGCCAAAGTTTTCTGCAAACACCCACGTACTGCTGATGCCCTGCTTTGGCATCGCCCCGACCTTCTCCACGCAGGCCACGCACTTCTCCGGAAATTCCTGCGCCAGCGCCGCCATGCCGCGCATCTCCTCGATGAACAACCCATCGTCCCAAGCGTACACCCGCACATCGTCCTCGCGCTCAGGCACAATTCTGATGATCGCGTATGCGCCCGACTTGCTTCCCGGATCGACCCCTATGTAAATCATGCTACAACATCCTCCTGGCCCAGCTAATCAAATCCCTCAGCCGTTCCTTCCCGCTGTCATTCTGCGCCACCCAGAGCGCGGAGACCAGCGTCGCCGCCTCCATGCAGCCCCGCGCCCGTTTCTTCCAATTTTCATCTCCAAACGCCGTGCGAATGATGGCCGCCGCTTCTTGCACCGTCAGGATTGTCTCGCTCTTTGGCCGCTTCACTTCTCCACCAGCTTCCACTTCCCGCACGGGCTGTAATCCCCAGCCTGCCGCCGCTTCCGGTCGTGCACCACCACGCAGACCTCGAAGTGCTCGCAGTTCACGCAGTTCTTCATGCGCTCAATGCCGCCGAAGTAAACCCCGATGTTGTGACTGTACTCGTCCAATTCCTGCAAAGCCCTGTTCATCCGGCCAACGGCCTCGCCCATGCCGCGGATCATCTGATCCAATTCCTTCATGCCGTCCACCTCACTCCATAAAGTCAAACAGCGTCGCCTGGTTCAGTTCCATCTCCGCCCGCTTCACGTTCTCCACGGCGGCCTCGAAGTACGCGGGCTTCAGTTCAATGCCGATTCCACGCCGCTTCATCTTCACCGCCTGATAGACCTCGCTGCCGATTCCCAGGAACGGCGTAAACACCACGTCGCCCTCGTTACTGTACAGCCGCAGGCACCGCTCGATCACCGGCAACTGGAGCGGGCAGATGTGCCGTTCGCTCTCGTCGTCCTTCGGCATCCTTGCGTTCAGGGTGTCCGACTGGTTGATGTCCCACCACACCGGCGAATTGACCTCATCCCATATGGGGCTTGCCACATTCTGCCATTCGGAAACCGGATAGCTCTCGTTCGTGTGCGTCACACGGTTCGGGTTTTCACCCGGCTTGCGCATGAACACCACATAGTCGGGAATCCCCATCCGGCTCATGCATGAATCCTTTTTGAGCTGCTTGTGCAAAAGCCCCAGCGCCTTTGTACGCTGCATGGCCGTCACCGGGTTCTTCCAGATGCAAACCTCGGCGTGATAGATGAATCCCACTTCCTGAAATGCCCGGATCAGGTCGCCCCGGAAATCCCGTATGCCGATATATCCATCCTTTTCCTTGCTGGTGGGAAGGTTCATGCAATGCACCGCCATGATGCGCCCCGGCTTCAATATCCGGTACAATTCCTTTGTGATAAATGCAAAGTGGGTGAAGAACTCCGCGTCGTCCCGGCAATTTCCAAGGTCGCGGTCTGAATTGCTATAGGTGTACAGGCTGGAAAATGGGGGGGAGTAGACTTCCATATCCACGCTGTCGTCCCCAAACTGCGTGATGATCTCCGTGGTGTCGCCGCAGTACAGCGCGGCCTTGTCGTCGATGTACTTGTCCAATACCCTTATATCGCCCATGCAGGCACCTCCATCCTCTCCGAAGGTTTGTAATCCGTCGTGATTCGCGTCGTATGTCTGATCTCAGAAAGCGTCACTTCCCGCATCAGGGCGGTCATCTGCCGCTGCATCTCGTCCATCTGTTCCTGCTTGCGCTGTATGTTGTCCAGCACGTTCATCTCGCGCTCACTGAGGATGATGTAGACATCCACAGGTTTTTCCTGCCCGAACCGCCAGCAGCGCCGCACCGCCTGATAAAAGCGCTCGTAGCTGTCCGACAATCCGCAGAAAACCATCTTGTGGCAGCTCTGGAAGTTGCTGCCAAACCCGAATATGGATGGCTTGCTCACCAGCGCGTGGATTTTGCCGTCTGCAAAGTCCAGGCTTGCGCCCGCCTTGAACTCCGGCTCATCCGAACCCTTGACCTCCACGCAATCCCGCGCCTTGCGCTTCAGCATGGCGCTCTCGTCGTTGTAGTCGCACCACAGCAGCCATTGCCGTTCCATGTCCGCGTTCGCCAGCGCCGCCGCCCGGTCTGTGCGGTCATCGGCACTGTCCCTGCGGGCCGCCCTGCGCTCGTCCAGTGTGCTTGCCAGCGTCACCAGCAGTTCGCCCTCCCGCACCTCGCTCTCGGTGATGACCCTGTGTATGTTCAGCGGCGGCAAATCGTAGCCCTCGCCGGAATAACCCAAATCCTTCGGGCTGTTGAAGTAGATCGCCCAGGTTGCGAACCACTCCCAGAACCTGTTGACGCCCGCCTTCTTCAGCCGCCACTTGTTCGTCTCGCCGCCGTCGTGAATGAAGTAGGTCGCCAGCATCTCCGTCCGGCTCATAATCCCCAGGAACTCGCAGCTCGTTCCGATCTCGGTGTAATCGTTGGGCGCAATGGTCGCCGTACACAGCAGGCGGTATGGCGTGTTGCAGAACATGTCCGTCAGCAGCGTCTTGTAACGACCCGTGAACGACTTCAATATGCTGCTCTCGTCCAGCACCACCCCAGCAAACACCGAAGCGTCAAAGTGCTCGATCATCTCATAGTTGGTGATGTTCACGCCGTTTACCACGTCGTCCGCGTGTCGGCATACCTTCACGGCGCAAATTCCAAATTTCTCCGCCTCCCTGCGGGTCTGCTCCACAACAGACAGCGGGGAAACAATCATCACGGGCTTTCCCGTGTGCTCATGCACTGCCCTGCCATATTCCAGCAGCATCAGCGTCTTTCCCGTGCCGCACCCGGTCAGGATCGCGCACTTGCCCTTTTTGCAGGCCCAGGCGATGATGTCCCGCTGGTAATCAAAGGCCAGCGGCGTGATGCTCTCCCGGTCCACATCGAACCCGCAAGCCTCCGCCCGCATCTCCTTCGTCCTCAAAAACTCTTCGTAAGTCATATCATTCCCTCATTATCTCGTTATACCGCATCACATTCGGGTCAAACATCACGTTCACCGTCCCGATGCTTCCGTTCCTCTGCTTCGCCACGCTGATGCTGATATACACGCTCCCGGCCTCCTGCATGGCGTAGAACCCGGCCACGTCCTTCGGATTGACGCTCTTGTCCTCTTGGCTCTCCGGCCTGTGCAGGAATATGATCCCGTCCGCGTCCTGCTCCACCGCGCCGCTCTGCGCCAGTTCCGCCATTGTCGGCATCTTGCCCTGGGCCATGCGGTTCACCTGGCAAAGCGCCACCACCGGTATGTTCGCCGCCATCGCCAGCCGCTTCAATTCCCGCGATATGTAGGCGACCTTCAGCCAGTTTTCCTTGAACTCCCGCTTCGCCCCCATGATGCCGATGTAGTCCACCACCAGCAGGTCAATTCCCCCATGCCGCGCCGCGTCCCGCACGGTCTCAAACACGCCCTCCACGGTGATCGGCTCCGGGTTGCCGGGGTCGTTGAAGATGAACTGAAACGGCATCTCCGTCATCTCGACCATCGCGTTTTGCAGTGCCTCCCAGTCCTCCGGCTCGATCTCCGCTTTCCGCAACCGATCCCCGCTGACATACGCGCCACGCGAAAGCGTCCGCTGTCCCAGACCTTCCTTCCCCATCTCGCAGGACACGAACACGACCTTAAAGCCATCCTTCGCCGCGTTCATGGCGATGTTCAGCCCGAAGGCTGTCTTGCCGACGCTGGGCCGCGCCGCCACCACCGTCATCTCCCCGCCGAACAGCCCGCCGATGATCCCGTCCACGCTCCGGATGCCCGTGGGCAGCGCCTTGATCTCGCCCCGCGTCCGCTTGTCCAGGTAGTCGTAGGTGTCGATGTTCACCTCTTCCAGCGGCACCAGCCTCAGCTTCCCGCCTGTTTCCAGCCCGTCCGCCGCATCCCGCAACTGCCCCAGCACCGCGTCCACGTCCGCCGCAGGGTCCTTCAACCCCTGCGCCAGCGCCTCCGCCGCCTGAATCGCCGCCCGGCGCTTCGCCAGTCCCTTCACGATCCCGATGTAGGCTCCGACGTTGGCCGCGGAAGGCACGCCCTGCGTCAGTTCAATCAGGTACGCCGCCCCGCCGACCACCTCCAGCTTCCCCCGCCGGGTCAGCTCCTGGTCCACGGTAATCAGGTCCACCGCCTGCCCGCCGTCCGCGACGGTGCGCATGGCGTCGAATATCTCCCGGTTGCCGGGGTCGAAGAAGTCCCCAGCCACCAGCCCGTCCAGTCCCGCCTGCGCCGCCGCCTTCGACCGCAACATCGCCCCGAGGACGCTTCGCTCCGCCTCCGGGTTCACAAACCGCGCCCCCGTCATAGGCTCCTGAATGTTTCCAGTCTCCGCGCCCTCCATCGGCAATCACCACCCTTCAATGCAGCGCCATCGTTCTAAAATGGCAAATCCCCCGTATCTTCCACCTCGACAAACCCCTCATCGGAACCGCCGCCGCCCTGCGCAACGGCCCTCTGTATCGGCCTCCGGACATCTTCGGCATTGATCTCCGTCACATACCGCTTGCTGCCGTCCTGCGCCTCGTAGCTCCGGGTCTGAATCTCCCCGTCCACCACCACCAGGTCGCCCTTATGCATGTACTGCCGCACGAACTCCGCCGTATTGCGCCAGGCCACGACGCTGATGAAGTCCGCGACCTTCTGCCCGGTCTGCTTGTCCTTGAACCGCCGCTGCACCCCCACCCGGAAATTCACCCGTGAAATCCCGCTCTGCGTGGTCGCAAACTCCGGCTCGTTGCAAAGGTTCCCAATGATCGTCACATGGTTGTAAGCGTTGCTCATACCCTCATTCATCCTCCGCTTCTCATTTGATATTCTCCTCTCGTATGTCCCTCTGCGAACCTGTAAATCCGGCTTACCAGTTGTACAGTCTACCATCTCGCCATCTCAGGGTTGTCGTGTATGTTGCCAACGACCTCAATGTTATAAGAACACCATGCCGTATCTGACCATGGGCATTTGTGCTTACATTCAATGGCCGTCATGTCAAACCCAACAAAACCCCCAACAGCCCTGTACTCGATTCGCACAAGCCGCCCAAACTGCGTACGAACGATGTCCCCCTCGAATACCCGCTTTCCGTTCCGGTCCTTAACGCCGGTATACTGCCCGATGCTGCCTGGTGATACGGCTTCCATCTCCAGGCGCACCAAATCACGTTTGCTCAACGTGCTCGCCCGAACAATCAGCGGCACGATAAAGCAGCAGTCATCGTCCAGCGCGATCAAACTTCCGTATACCCACCTGTCACGATCAACCGTCTTTCCGCGAAACGTAATCCTACGCACCGTTCTTCACCGCCCTGTCATACATCACAATGCTCCCCGCCGTCGCAACGTTCAAGCAGTAATTCCCTATCAACTGCACCGTTTCCCGGCAGCGGCAAAGCACGCTCTCCGGCAGCCCGTAGTCCTCCGCGCCCAGCAGGTACACGCACCGTTCAGGATGCTCGAACCGTTCCAACGGCACGCTGTTGTCCGCCAATTCCACCGCGATCACCGGGCAATTCCACGGCAAATGCCGGAAAAAGTCGTCGTAATCCGCGTAGTTGTAAAGCGGTATGTGCCTCGGAGCCTTCATCGTGTCGCTGCACTGGTGCCTGTAGCGCCGCCCGATGGTGAATATGAAATCCGCTCCCAGAATCGCCGCCGACCGCCACAGCGTCCCCACGTTCGCCTCCGTCTTCCCGTGGAATATCCCTATTCCAAAGAATCCCCGCTTCCCATCCATGTAAATCCCTCTCTATCTGTATGTCACCCCAAAAGCCTTCCCCCGGTGGGGAAGGTGGCCCGCGGAGCGGGTCGGATGAGGTCCTCCCCCCGCAGTCACATCCCGCTTCGCGCCTCTCCCCTGCGTCACACCTTCATCTGCTCCGCCATCTTGTCCACGGCCTCGTCCACGCCCACCGGCGCTTCCTCGACCGCTTCCACGGTCCCGTCATCTTCAGCGGCCACGAACTCGACCTCCAGCGCGTCGTCCGCATCCACGGCATTGGCGTTGTACTTCGCCACGGCACCGTCGCCGGTCGTCGCCATCACCTGCTCGATGCTCACGGGCAGCCACTTGAAGATGCTGCGGAAGACAGTTTTTTTGGACATTTCTTCGTAGTCCGTCACCCACGGACCGGAGGAACCGGCCTTGCTCCTGGCGCGGTGCTTGTCGATCTCGCTCTTGGGCATGTACTTAATCAGCGGCTCCACGCCGTCGCCCTTGAACCGCACCACCACGTAGCAGCCCTTCAGCTTGCCGGGATCGCCGTCCAGATAGGGCTTGTGGGTCAGCTTCGGCTCCAAGCCGTACTCCACGTCGAACACGTCCTTCTCATGCACTGCCTCGGCAATCACGCTGGCGATCTCGCCGCTCCTGCGGGCGATGGCCAGCATTCCCCGGTAGGAAAGCAGGAACTGGCACTCCTTCTGCCCGGTCTTCTTGTTGTTGAACGGCACCGGGTAGCACTGCCCCAGCACGCTCGCCGGTTCCAACCCACAGGCCGCCGCCTGCATGAAGTACCCCAGCACGCTCGGCACGCTGCACTCCGCCAGCGCCGGGTTCAGCCTGAACTCCGTCAGTGCCGACCTCACAAAGTGCTCCGTGTCCAGGAACTTCGGCAGCGCCGCCGCAATCTGCGCCTGGAACTTCGCGTCGTTCAGGTACTCCACCACGCTGCTGCCCTTCTTCTTTGCCACCGCGCCAGCCGCCTTCGGCTGAAGCGCCGCCGTGTTCTTCGGTGTCTTGATCGTCTGCTGCTCCATTGTCAATCCTCCTTCATATCGTCAATGCTCATTTGATGTATCACATCCGGTCCAGCCCATTGTTCTGCCATTGCCCTGGCTATTCCGGTATATGTCTTACTCCTCAATTTCGCCCTGTCAGGCGACGGAGGCATCTTGAATATGCGCTGCTCCCGTACCCCCCCCCACTATTTTTGTAGGCATTAACTTCGGAAGCCCTTTCAGCCACAGGCACGTCGCTTTTGTCTCTCCATGTCCAAACTGCCATGGCTGTATGATCTGGTCAGGCTTACGGTATTCGCTGGACATGATTCCTACCGGATTTTCTATGGCAATTCGTGGGCAATCCGCCTGCGCAAATCGCATGAAAAACTCAATGCTTCGCTGTTGTCGCCCGTCTGCACGCTTTTCTGCAAACCATCTCGCGCCTGAGACGCACAAATCCGTGCATGGAGGAAATGCTATCAGCATGTCCCACTTCATTTTTAGAAGCTCCAGTGCATCCACGCGCAAGTGCCATTCCGGGTGCCCTCCGCTGCATTCCTGGATGTCGCAGGAATACGCCTCATGCCCCAACCGTCGCATTTCCACTGTCACGGCCTGGCTTTCTTCACAGGCGACAAGCACTCTCATTCTTCATCCACCCTGCTCACCGTAAACCTTCTCCCCTTCGTCACCTTCATGCACTCCTCGGCAATCTTCGGGTACTTCGCCTTCAGCGCCTTGGTGTCCACCCTCCGGCTCTCGGTGTTGCTCCACCGCACCGTCCAGGTGCCGCTGACGCCCCGCTCGAAGGTTCCCATCTCCGCCTTGATCTGCTGGTCAATGTCGTCGATTTCCTTCTGAAGCGCGTCCCGCTGCTCCACCTTCATCCCCCGCAAATTCAGAAGATCGTCCAGCCCGCCCAGGTCCATCGCCGCATCCTCGACATCCGCCGCAGGGTACAGCGCGTTCAGCGCCTCGCCGTCCGCCTCCGTCCCCGTTGGCAGCGGCGGAACCTTCGGCACCACATGCTCCTCCCAGAACTCGCGCTCCGCCTCGATCAGCGTCTGTATCGCGTCCTCGTCCCGCTCGATGCAGAACACATGGTGTCCCTTCCCCAGCACTACGATGCTCACATACCACCGCTCCGCCCCGGTCACGGCCATGTAATGCACGCACTGCCAGTAGTAATGCGGATTGATCTCCCCCTCGTCAAACCGGAACTTGCTGTACGGACTTGTCGTCTTGCACTCCAACCCCGCGTTCTCCTTCAAGACCTCCCGGTCGATGTTCGCCAGCATCCACGGATAGTCCGGGTGCTGAAGAATCCGGTTGCACTTGCGCACCTTCTTCGGCGTGCCCTGCTTCTCCATGAACTCCACGAACCGGTCCGCCACATACGGCTCCAGGTCCGTCCCCTGCCGCATGGCCTCGTTCTCTTCTTCTTCCACTCCCTTGCCGATCTTGTCCATGTACACCTTCAGCGGCGAGGAATACGGGTTCACCCCCAGGATCGCGCTGGCGTCGCTGCCGCCGATCCCGTTCCTCCGCGATTCCAACCACTCCTCCCGGCTCATCTTCCGGGTATCGGCGTAGACGTTCGATGTGTTCAGCTTGCCCATTTCAACCTCCCAGAAACTGCCACATGGTATCTTCCAACTCGTACATCTTCCGCTTGACAATCGCCAGCGCCGGGTCCGTACACCGTGAAAGCATCGTCTCCGCCACCTTCAACTGCGCGTACACATCCTTCACCGTTGGCTGTGTCCAAACGTCATACACCCGCCGCTCTTTCCCAAAGCCTTCCCCTTTAGGGGAAGGTGTCACAGCCTGCGGCTGTGACGGAAGAGGTCGTCCCCCCGTCTCAATCCCCCTCAACCGCTTCTTCCGCGTCTTATATCCCGTCATCCTCGTAATCACCCCTCACAGCAGCGCCGCGTAGTATTCCCGCGTCAGCGCCGCCTCTTCCCTGTCCTCTTCCTGCCGCACCAGCTTGAAATATTGGTCTTTCTCAAACCCCAGCACAATCGCGCAATCCCTCAACTGCCCGATCACGTCCTCCATTCCCCGAACACCCTCCAACTGCTCAATGGCCTCGCCGATTCTGAAAATCTCGTCCTCGACCCGCTCCA
>Ga0326514_10001463_pt1 | contig 15432 bp, 34 predicted proteins | sample 3_2548_0518_D_FD_203653 | JGI IMG/M metagenome (GOLD analysis project Ga0326514, IMG submission 203653) | Bovine rumen microbial communities from UC Davis, California, United States - 3_2548_0518 | ecosystem: Host-associated > Mammals > Digestive system > Stomach > Rumen | place: USA...
ATAGCACTCAGTGTCTGCCAATGTGATGTTCTCATTGAGCGTCATGGTTGTGCCACTCCCAAGCAGTTCAAATTGGCGTACAACCTTTAAATCTTTATCAAGCACATACCCAGTCATTCGCAAACCATGTGATGTTAGCACCGTATACAGATGATATGCACCGTTCGGAAGTTCATCCGAAACCATCGTTATTCCGCCCCATGCACTAACAGATTTGCTAAACACACCACTTGATTCAGTCACAGTGTTTGTAATATCAGTCAGCGTAAACTGTGTACCAACTGCTGAATTATATCCAACTCCCCTGTAAAATTTCGGTGGGAGCAAATTCTTCCCGTCTCGTGTCACCACCGCCCCCGTCCATCCGCTGATGGGTCTGATATTGCTCGGTGACGGTGTGCCAGAGCCAGACTGCTTCGGTTCGAGCGTCATTTGCAGTTTTTTCAGCAGAGTGTCTTTTACTCCGTCAGAAATAACAATCGGATTGCCAGTTACAGTCTTGTACTTTTCCACCCATCCCACATCAAGTGTCAGATGGATGGGATTTTTGTTGGTCGAAAGTTGAGTGATTTGGACTGGAATCATGACAACTCCTCCTTGTATAGATTATCCCTAACAAACAGATATGCCTTGTCAGATGTGTCTCTTTCTCCTGTGGCATAATACAAATTGATCTGGACGCTTGTTTCACCCTCTGACAACTGTCCTGTCTCATCTTGATTCAAGTGGACAGTAATTGTGTTGGCTTCTGTGTCAAGTTCAAGGTCATCAGACTTGCTCAACACATTGTTGCCGATCTGACCAAATGAGACAACAGCCTTTTCAACGTCAACAAGTGCATTTTCTCTGTCCAAACTTATTGTGACATCAACGGTCTCCCACTCATAAAAATATGCCATTGTTTCACTCCTTTTTATTCAAATTCTTGATTCCACTGAATAATCCGCAAGCACTCAATCCAAGTGCAATTCCTGTGATTGCTCCGTATCCAATGCCATATCCACACAGCATCCCAAATACAAATACACCACTGACAAGACCTAAAGCCAGATCAATCAGTGGTATATACTTTGCCTTGCATCCTGCTCTCTTGATGACCTCTGCCACTCCTATGATGAGAGCAACTTGTGTGGCAGGAGCAATCAGACACTCTGTCAATTCTTCAATTCCCATATTATCCTCCGCAAAGAAAAAAGACCTCCGAACCCAGTAGAGGTCTTTTCTCCTAAAGGCATTTGACGAACTATGCACCTTTGTTGAAAGTAATGCCAAACTTCCACAATACGATAGTAGCACACTATGACCTATCATTTCTTATCATCTTTTATTGTGTCCTTGATAATCCGCAGTCTCCTGTAGATATGAGGCTCTGAATAGTGAGTGATTGCTGAAATCTGCTTTATTTTCAGCCTGTCGATGTATCTCATCACATAGAGCTGATTGTCTGTCCTTTTATCTCTCCGCAGTTGATGCTCCACTTGCTTGAGGAGCGTCATCCTGTCAGTGAGGATGGACTTTGCCTCATCCAGTCTCTCATTGACTCTTTTCTGCTCGATGGTAATGACATACTGCTCCATTAGACTGTCCTTTGAGCCGCCGCCAGAGCCAACCTTGATATTCTTGTCAAATTCCCTCTCATACTCTCCCATAGTGGATTTCGGCTGTGTCCTCTGGAAGATTTCTTCTTTCTCGCTCAATATGGAGTCATAGAGTCTCTGGACTTTGACGTATTTGTCCTTTATCCTCTCATATTCAAGATATAGCATGGTTCATCACCCAAGACGCAGTATCATCTCTTTGGCTTTGTGATAATTAACAAGAGCATGATCTGACTCATCGACCTCCACATACTCGATGCACTCATACAGGATTTTCAACACATCTTCCACACTTACATACTTTCTCATTTGCTCCTCCTTTTACAGTCCGCATTCCTGCTTGATTTTCCTTTGGATATACTTGCAGTTGAGGTCTGAAAGACCCTCTGCATATTGTGACTTGAAAAAATGCTCCAGTTTTTTTAACTCTCCGTCAGTGTTGTCATATCCGTAGATATTCGGATACTTGCTCTTGTACATCCTCCGTTTGAGGAGCAGAGCCGCATCCATCTCCCTCCTTTTCTTCTCCTTTTCAAGCTCCGTAACATAATCATGAGCCGCCCTCTTGATTATCTCCACTCCCAGAGTCCGCAGTGGAGTCTCATCGTCAATCAGCCTCTGCTCTCCGTCATCTGGCTCATACTGTGGACAGGCTTTGACAGAGTAACTCTTATCATCGGACTTGACCCATGTAGATATTTCCGACTCCTCTGCTGTCCATCCATCTACAGGCTTGCCATGTCTTGACCACTTGCATCCATATCCTTTAGATGGTACTGCATGGATGCATGACCAACACAATGTGTTGTATGAGTCTTTTGTACTCCGCATATCGACCTTGCCTGTCTGTCTGATCTGACTCACATCCATGCCAAGAGCGTCAGCAATCACCTTGATTGTTCTGTCTCTGACCACTGGTCTCAACCCCATGCCTATTTCATGGATGGTCGGATATGTGAGACCTGTCTTTTCTGCCAACTCCGTGTGTGTCAATGGACACTGGTTGACCACTTCCATTATTGTCTTGCTCATCTTGCCCTCCTAAAGTCCAAGCATCTGCTCCATGTCCTTGTAGTCCTGCCTCAATCTTTCCTTGCGTCTGTCCTTGCCTTTGACCTCAACAGGGATACACATTTCAAAGAGTCTGGAATATATTCTCTGCTTGCGGACATCCTGCGGATGCTTTAGTTCCTCACTGGTCAGATTAGTTGTCACAATCAGAGGTTTCCTGCTCCTGTATCTGGCATCTATGATGCTCTGGACAACCTCTCCCATGTATTCTGTGTCTCGCTCTGACGCAAGGTCATCAATCACAACCAGATCAAACTTGTTCATGCTGTCGATGTACTTTTGTTTGTCCTCATACATCCCTTGGAGCGTGTTGGTCAATCTGGCAAAGTTGGTGACAAGGCAAGGATGCCCTTTCTCAATCAGAGCATTGGCGATGCAAGCAGAGATGAAAGTTTTTCCTGTCCCTACAGACCCATAGAGCAGGAGTCCCTTTCCTTTGGCTTTCAGCTCCTCAAAGCACTCCACATACTTCCTTGCCATCTGGCTGATTCTCTCATTAGAGTTGTCATCCTTTGCAAAAGTCCACTTGGACATCTCCGCATCTGGAAAACCCATCCTCTTGAGTCTCCGCACCTTGTTCAGAGCCTCTTTTCTGGCTCTCGCCTCCTGCTCTTCCTTGATTCTTTCTGCCTCACACTTGCATATGCAGGACAGGACTCTGATCTGACCAAGCAACTCCACTCTTGTCTGCTTGGGAGTGTGGCATTTTCCGCAGTATAGGAGACCATCCTTGATGTAATCTCCCTCTGCTTTTATTGGCTGTCTTTCTCCGATGATGTCATCAATGTTCATTTCTGCCTCCTATCCATTGAGAACCCTATGACCATACCTACACCGACAAACAAGGCAAAGCCAATTATCATCATCTCAATCACTTCATCACCTCACATATCCCATATCTTTGCAAAGTCTCTGTCCGAATAGTCAATGTTGATGTGCTTCTCTCTGCACATAGCATTCAAGGCTCTTACACAAGGTCTGCCGTATGAGTTATCATCGCACCAGTCACACATTGAACCGTATCCGCAAGCACCCCATGACTCTATGCAATCCTCCTGCATTCCATGCTCGTTGCTCCACTTCTGGAATGCGTTCTCCCAATTTCTCTTCTTGTTGGCATATTCTTGGAACAGTTTTACTTGCCGCTTCAAGTCCTCTACATCCTCACCATCTGCAAGTGGTGGGAACATTGACATCTGCTCACTCATGTCTATCTCCTCTCTCCAAGAGAGCAATATTTCATGACTCTCTGCCTCCTGCCTTTGACCGCAATCAGATCACAGTATCCATACATCTCGCTTGTGTGGTGGTGCTTGCAGTCCTTGCACTCTACTCTGCTGTCTTTGATTTGTCTCACTATCTCATCAGCACAAGCGTCTATTGATGCCTTTGCAAGTTCTTCTGCCATAGTGAACATATCGCATCCATCGCAATTTCTTGCCTGTGTCGGTCTGGCTTCGGCTGATGGAAATCGTGCAATATCGTTATTGTCTATGCTCTTGCTCTTTTGGTTTGAACAGTATTCCATCAATGCACTTCTGCTGATTAAATCGTTTGGGTAATCTCCTATTGCGGCTTCGGCTGATAGTGCTTCTATTGCCATGTCAATGGCTTCTTTTGTTTCTTCACTCGCTGATTTTGGATAACACTCATAAACTCTTATTGCTTTTAGAATTTTAATTGCCTCTTCCCTTGTCATTCCGCACCGCCTCCCATCTTTGCTCCGCAGTTGGGACAATAGTTGTATAACTCCGTTTTTCCCCATGCTTCAAAGTTTCTGCAAGCAGAACAAATATAAATGTTCTCTACATGGTTCTGTGACTTTTGTTCTTCAAGCACCCACTCCCCTGTCTTCGGCTCTGCGGATGGGAGCAATTTGATTCTCTTTGACAACTCCTTGTTACACGCAAGAAGCGAATTAACCGTTGGCATATCCGCATACAATTCATCCCCATCCTCGTCTATCTCTGTTGGTGTCTTGTCTATTTCTTCGACAAAATACTTGTGGATTTCGTTGACTACATCCTGTCTGCTGATAAGGTCACTCATATATATCTCCCCACTTTCCACTGTCTATCTCGCTCTCAACTCTTGCCGCCTCCGCAAAGTTGGCTCTCCGATTAAATCCTTTTGTCATATCTCCTCTGTAGACCATCTCAAGAGCCTTGATTGCCTCTGACCAATCAATCCTTTGAGGCTCATAGTAGTCTCCTACCATGTGAGGTCTTGCACCTCTGATTACTGTCTCCATATCTCCCTCCTCACAGTATCCCATCAAGGTCATCATCATCTGTGGTCTGACTGCCTGTTGGAGTCCAGTCATCCTGCCATGCTTGCTGACTGAAAAATGTTGAGCCTTGCTTGACGTACTGGCTTTCAATGCGATTGATCTGGATATAGGTCACATATGCCTTGATTCCATCCTCAACCGCTTCACATGATATGCCTTGCTTTCTTGCTCTTGCATATGCCTCATATGCTCTCTTCTTGCCTTGCTTTTTCGGATAGATGCTCCACAGATGGTCAAATTCATCAGCAAGAATTGATGATGATATACTACTCTTACTCTTACTCTTACTCTTACTCTTACTCTTACTCTCGTTATCATCTGTAACATCTACTGTTACATGAGCGTTACATTTTGTAACATCGGAATCAACAGAAAGCATTTTCTGCCTTTCTCTGTGCCTCCTAACCCTGTTAGCACCATCAGTGTTGGATGCACTTCCAATCATCCTCTCAACCTCACTCATGAACAGAGTCCCATCATCAAATATGTCCATCATGCCCAACTGAGTAAATATCTTTATGGCTGATCTGACAATATCAACATTGGTGTCAGTGATTGTGGACAGCATATCCTCACTATATGGAATCTGGTCATTGAAGCGGAGATGCCCATCATGGTCAACAGATTCGCACAGCAGTTTCAGATAGAATAAAATGTACTCCTTGCCATTAGGCATAGACTCAATGATTCGGATGTCATGACGTTTGAAAAAGTCTCTTTTAAGTTTGAGCCAGTAATATCTGTTGCTTCTTTCAGCCATCTTTCTCCTCCAGTGAATATCTCATGTATGAGGTTGGCTCTCCCCATCTGTTTTTGCCCTTTTCCATCTCTCTGTGGAACTGGATTCCATCTCTGCTCATCTCGCTGACTCTGGTTGACAGTTTGGTGATGCCCAGATCAAGGAAAGCCTCTTTCTGCGAGATGCTCCCAAACTCTCTGATGTAGTTAAGAATCCTCTCTTTCTGTGTCATATGCCAACCTCCTCTATCTCCAGAACAACCTTGGTTTCAGCTCCGTATTCAAACGTGTCTACAAACGCAGTGACGCACTTGCGGTTGTCATCCTTGAGTTTTCCTGCCTTGACCAATGCGTCAAGGATGAACTTTTTAGCGAAACAGATGTTGTCAAGGTCTCTCCTTTTGTTGCCCTCTATCCAGTGGAAGTGAATCCTCACTGGATGCTCCATCTGTGGCAGACGATTGAGGCAGAACATTATGTCATCCTCTATGTCCTTTTTATACTTTGCCGCTTTGAACTTGTTTGTCCTGCATACGTTCACATATTCATTCAGTGATGGCAACTTGAATGGTATTTCTGCCCTCATAGATAATTCCTCCCAAATATTTCAATCATCTTGTCTTTAGTCCATCCATGCTCCTGCTCCAGAATCTGCTGACAGTATGCCTTGAGTTTGTCATCCAGAATCCTGTTGAAGTGGACTCCATTGTTGCTCATGTTGTGATGTTCCGCACAGAGATAAACCCAACAGCCATACTTCTCTGACAGTCTGCGGTTGGCTGTGCCATAGTAGATGTGTCAGTGATGTCTATGCAGATTCAGAGTTGTTCCGCAAATGATGCACTCTCTTTCATTTGAAATAATCGACATGGACATCAGATCACCCCCTTTCACTTTAGTTGGATTTGACCATTGTCAAAACTCCACTCTATTTGGTCATTCTGGCGAATCTTGCCCTCACATATATCCACGATGTAGTCACAGAGCTGACTTGGAATCAATGCCCTGTCTCTCGCATTGGTCAATGCACAGGCTGTGCCTCCAATCTCTCCAACATTCAGTCCTTTCCTTTTGGCTCTCCTCACTGTAGAGCCTCTTGGAGCAGGAGCATGGCATTTATCTCCATTCTTGCAAGGAGGCTTGAAATTGGGACTGGGATGATTTGTCCAGATGTCTGTTGGTTTCATCCTCCTCTGCATCAGAGGTTTGTCCAGTTCATATTGGCAATAGGTCACTGTGTATCTTGGGAGACCTTGCATCCATTTCATTTTTCGCAACCCCCCCCTCGGATTTTCAATGAACCAAAAAGTTGGTTTCAGTTCATCTATCAACTCAAGAACGTGCTGATTTACGGAGTCACAGAACTTTGCATAGTCTGATACAGGCTCAAGTTCTCCAGTCTCTGGATTTGCTCTCCTGTGAGTCCAAATCCTTGCAATGCTATATGTGGCACAGTCTGGAGATGCCCAGATGACATCTGGATGCCCAAACTTGTCAATGATGTCCTGTGCTGTGATCTGACCGATGTCCTCATAGAGGTCAATGTTCTCAAAATCCTTGTTCCACTCGACAGAAAACACATCATGTCCTCTCGCCTCAAATGCCTTGCCGATGCATCTTGTTCCTGCAAATAACTCAAGCACTTTCATGATTGCCACATCTCTTTCATCCTCTGGATTTCATGCGGAGGCAGAGTCTCAATCTCCAAGTCCTTTGCCTCCGACACAATCCCATCAATCAAGACAGACATCTCTCTTGAGTCATACTCTGACGAGCCTTTATAGACTCTGTAGTGAGTGAATGGCTGTCCATTGAGTGTAGTCTCCGCAACCGCTTCAAAATACTTGAAATAGCCATTTACATCCACATCAGAGACCACACTGACCAACTCTGACTGACCGTATCTCTTGAGCATCTCCAAATAGACATCATTCTTTGATGCTCTGACCACATCCGCAATCTTGCCTATCAAGAGCCATGCATATGCATTAGCATTGAGAGACCGCTTCTCTCTGTGCTGTTTGACCTCATAGAGTTTCTCTCTGTTCTGGTTGAGCAACCACCGAATCAACTCATCTGGCTTGCCTATCATGCTGACCTCCTAAAATGGCAGTTCATCATCATCTGGGACAAAGCCATCTGGGACAGGCTGATCTGACTTGGACTCAAGGAAGTCAAAGCCATCCACAATTACATCTGTGGTATAGACCTTATGTCCATCCCTGTCATATGAGCCTGTCTGGATGTGTCCCACAAGTCCAACCCTGTGTCCCTTGCTGACGTACTTGCCAAGAGTCTCTGCTGTCTTTCCAAAGGCAACACAGGAGATGAAATCTGCTCCCTTGTCCTTGCCTCTCCGATTGACAGCCAGTGTGAATCTTGCCACTGCCATCGGATTGTTGCCTGTGGTGTATCTGACATCAATGTCTTTCGTTGTGCGTCCAATCAATGTTGCGATATTCATATTCTTTTCCCTCCATGCTTATAAGGTCTTGTCTTGTTGTACAGATGCTTGACTGCAATGACATTCTCAATGTCCACTCCCTCATGCTCCAGATAATCAAGGATGCGGATGATGCAATCCACCATCTCGACAGCAATCCCATCTGGCTTGTCTCCATTAATCCACATCATGTCCTCTCTGTTGCGATATGCCTCAAGAGCCTCTGACAGCTCCGAATGGCAGAGAGCAACGATTTCGCCAAATGGTCTCTCATCATCCCACCATCCATGTTCCACAGCGTTCTTGTGAATGTCTTTTGCTATATCGTTCAGTCTCATTTATTCCCTCCTAATATGTACAAATACTCATGCACCAGTCTCCATGCTGACTCCTCATCAATAGGGATGGAGACAAACTTTCTGACACTCTCCCTCAAGTGGATGCCTCTCAAAAACTCCCACTGCACTCCATAGCACTGTCTGTATGCAATTCTGTAGAGGTTGAGTTGGTAGGCAAGATATTGCTTATCCAACTTGGAAGTCCTCTTGATGTCTGCTCCACCAATCTGACCACCCATCTCAAGCACCAAGTCCAATCTTCCTGCGGCAATCGGTTTATCATCCAAATGCAATATGACTGGCATCTCGCACTCCTTGACGTTGAATCCGTATTGCCTCCGCAGGAACAGGAAGTTCTTGACCTCTGGCAAATCAGCAACCTCACCAGTCTCAAACAGTTCTTGGATTGCCTCATGGACTTCTGTTCCCTTGGCAGATGCCCTCTTGAGGACATCTCTGCTGATGCCCTCATATTTCCTGCCGAACTTGACCTTGAGCATCTGTGTGATGGAATCAACGCAAACTCCATCCACCAAATATTGATGCCCATCCTCATAGAATTCCAGAGTGTGTCCTGCAATCTCCCAAGTCTGCATTCTCTTCCCTCCTGTCTGATCTGATTCCAACGATAGTCCCCACTGCCACAGGGATGATGAACCACCACAGTTTCATGACTATAATTCCAACAAGATGCATATCCATATCTATTCTCCTTTCACTTTGATTCGCAGTGATGACCTCACTTGAGTCATGCTCACATACTCGTCATAGAGGTCTGGTTTGTCTTTCTTGAGTCTCTTGGAATCGAATCGCTCTCTGTCATACTCTGGGACATATGTGATGAGCAAGTCATCTGTCTCGATTCCTATGATTCCATGTGCCTCCATCTCTGATTGGAGTTGTGCTGTGAGAGCTGACTCCAAGTCCTTGATTTCCTTGACGGTTTTCTTGAAGTAAGCGAACCTCTCTGAAATCTTGCTGTCCAGAATGGGATGACCATTCTCAATCCTTATCATGTCCATTGGCTTTCTCCCTTAATAATTCATAGACGCTCCAGTATCTGTCTGAATCTGCCACACGCAGAAATACCTCAATGCTGATGGTGTCGATTGAGAGCCTGTCCTTGTTGTAGGAGAGACTCACATCTTGATACAGAGCCTCCATGACTTCTCTCAACTTTGCCTCCTTGACCACAAGGTCTGTGAATCTCTCATCTGATACTGTGATTTCCATCATTTACTCTCTCCTCTCTCTTTCAGTTTTCCAATCAGATCACTTGCCTTGTCCATCGGAATGTCCTCAAGTCTCTCCACTCCGCAGGATTCAAGGAGTCTTGGGAGATTCTCTCCCTTGTAATACTTCTCAAGGACTGCAATCTGCTTTGGTGACGCTGTTCTGACTGGCTGATTCTGCTTGGCATTTGCAACCTCCTCATAAGAGGCAACAGATTCATTGATTCCGAATCCTGCCATTCCCAAGGCTCTGCCCACTGCGGATGTCTCGCAGTTCTCGATGTAGGATGTCTTGTTAATGAAACTGGAATCTTCCTTTTCGTAGGCTGTGCCTGTTCCGATGATTCTCGGTTGCCCATCCTCATAGAATCCAACCTTTGCCTTGAATATGCAGACTCCATTTTCATTGCTCTTCATGCAAGTTCTGATGAATCCATCTGGGTACACCATGCGAAAAGCCTTGATTCTCTGGTTGACTTCAATGTAATCCTTGCCCTTGATGTCTGTAGGCTTGGTTGCGTCATTGGCTCTTTTGATGTCCTCATATGTGATGCCCATTCTTTTCTCCTTTCTGGTTGATGCTGTCCATCACTGCGTATGCCTCTCTTGCGTCATCCTCTTTGACTATGTGATCTGATATGTCATGGATGACTGTTCCGTCTTTCAGCACATGAGTTATCATGTCATCCTCCTGTTGCATCATCGCAACTTTGCGAGTAAAAAAAATTACAGAAAATACTCGTCTGCACTAATGCCATAATGAGAGCAGAGAATCTTGACTTGCTCCAGAGTGAATGGCTCGTTGCCATTGAGTTTCCGATTCACGCTCTGTGCAGTGATTCCAAGGATTTCTGCAACCTCTGACTGCTTAATTTTGTGTTCAGCACAATATCCCTTGAATTTCAGCATCTTCTCACCTCCTTTCTACAAGATGTTGCGTGTTCGCAACTCTCTCCAAGAACTATACTCCATTTTTTGCGACAATGCAACAAGTTTTTGATGCTATATGTTGGATTTTTGTTTTTCTGTCGGATATAATTGACATCACAAAGGAGGGAGAATCATGATTGGAATAGGGACAAGACTCAAGGAATTAAGGCTTGAGAGAGAACTGACCATTGACATGATGATTGCAGACATGAACTCAAAATATCCGCAGTTGAGACTGAATAAATCCATGTTGTCCAGATGGGAGAATGACTTGAATGAGCCGACCTTGGAGAATGCCAAGTATCTATCCATGTACTTTGATGTCAGTCTGGATTATCTGATTGGACTGACCGACACAAGAACCCCATCAAGACTACTGGCAAGGAGAAAGAGGACAGAATCAAATGAATAGATGTGCCATATACGTCAGAGTCTCCACACAGGAGCAAGCAAGAGATGGATACTCCATCGGAGAACAGCGTGAGAGGCTCAAACTGTACTGTGAGAGCCACGATTGGACTGTGGTCAAGGATTATGTCGATGCAGGATACTCTGGAGCGTCTACGGACAGACCATTCCTCAATCAGATGATTGAGGACGTCACAAGAGGCATGATAGACAAGGTTGTGGTGTACAAGTTGGACAGGCTGTCCAGATCACAAAAGGACACACTCCATCTGATAGAGGACATTTTCCTTGCCAATGGCTGTGACTTTGTCAGCATGAATGAGAACTTTGATACGTCAACCCCTCTGGGCAGAGCCATGATTGGAATCTTGGCAGTCTTTGCTCAACTGGAGCGAGAACAGATAAAGGAGAGGATGATGATGGGCAAGGAGGCAAGAGCCAAAGACGGCAAGTTCAACAGTGGCAAGACTCCTATTGGATATGACCTCATTGACTCTGATCTGGTTGTCAATGATTATGAGAGGATACAAGTCCAGAGGATATTCCAAGAGTATGCCTCTGGAAAGTCTCCTGTAGCCATCGCCAGAGACCTCACCGAATCTGGATACTCCCACAAGTATGGAGCATGGCAACCAGAGACCATCAGACATCTGCTGACCAACCAGACATACACAGGAGTCATCTGCTACAATGGGACAGTGTATCAAGGAGAGCATGATGTCATCATCGATGACGAACTTTTCCAGAGAGTGCAGTCCAAAGTCAGCAGGAAGAGAGAGGAGCATCTCCATCTCAATCGGAGAGCAGGAAAGGCATCCTCATATCTGGCAGGACTTCTTGTGTGTGGATGCTGTGGAGCAAAATACTCCAAACTGTCCCACAAGGAGACCAAGGGAGGCAGGACATACACATATGCCTATTACAAGTGCAACTCCAGAGCCAAGAAATCTGCTCACTTGGTCAAAGACCCAGACTGCAAGAACCGCATCTGGAGGATGCAGGACTTGGATGAGCTGATTTTCGGAGAGATTAGGAAACTGGCAACAGACCCAGACAGAATCAGCGATTTGAGCGATGACATAGATGTAGACAAGCAATCCGTCCTGCGTGATGAGATAAGCGGTTTAAATCGAAAAATAGAGCGTCTGATAGGCTTGTATGCTGTGGAGGATATGCCTCTTGATGTACTCCAGAAACAAGTGTCTGATCTGGAGGAGCAGAAATCCAGACTTGAGGCAGAGATGGAGAGACTCTCCGATGAGCAAAGCAAAAAGGCATCCATTGCAGATGCCATTGATGCTGTGTCCTCCTTTGGTGAAGTACTGGACAAGGGAAACTATGATGAGATTCGGACTGTCCTATGTGCCTTGATTGACAAGATAGTTCTTGATGGCGATGACATCACCATCCACTGGAGGTTTTAGCCATTAATCAAAGATTCCCTCCGCAATATTGTCTATATGGTCAAGGCAAAACATCATTCGTCATTCTCAATCAACTCCTCCATGCTACAATTCAACACCTTTGCCAATTTATGCACAGTTTGTGCTTGTGCCTTGTTTATTGATCTGACTCCTTGCTCATAGTGTTGAATCATTTGAATGTTCACACCAGATTCCTTTGAAAGTCCACTCTGTGACATTCCAGATGTCTCTCTGATTCTCTTCAAGTTGCTCATGTAATCACTCCCATCCTGCTGTCAGCAGTGTCTTTCTTCTGATGTCATGACACTCAATATCATAATAATGCTCCTGCTCCAAGATTGCAACACACATCTTGATTCTGTCCTCTATAGGGATGAATATATGTCTGTCTCCATCCATCCTCCATACTGGAGTATATACACTCTTCTTGATTCTCCTCTCCTTGCCATTCTGACAAGTCTCCGTAGCCTTGAAGATGACCTCAAAACACTCAACTCTCATCTTTGTCCTCCTTTCTGATCTGGCTCACAGCCAGAACTCCTCTGCTCTGACTGGATGTCTCTGATTAGATTCTAAATGCTATCTGTTTTTTACAACTGGCTGTCTGTAGTTTTTTCTTGGCTCACACACAGTTCCAAGGATTGCTCTTATGTGTCTGATTCTGGACTTTTTTCTCTGGCTCTCCTCCGAATCATCGCAGAGGCTGACCTCTCGCATCAGCTCTCCAAGTTCATCTGCAAGAGTCTTTTCTACAAATGCCTTTGCATCTTTCAGCAGATGAAATGATTGGATGCCGCCATCAAGACCAAACACAGTCCATACTGACTGATCTCTGTATGCATCGCAACAGTGGTGTGCTGTTTCTACTGTGCAGACTCTCCTCCATGACTTGCGGATGGATATGGAATCATCCGCAGTCCTGTATTCATATCCCTTTTCAACCATCTTGAACTTCATCATCGTTCTCCTTTCTCCAGAGGAGGCTCTTGCCTCCTCATCTTACTCTGCCAGTTCAATCTTGCATCTGGTGAGGACTGTCTGCTTTTCGTCTTTGTATTCGGAATGCTCCTTGACTCTGCCTGTGATCTGGACTGTGTCATCCTCACAGAGGTCAAGTCCCTTGGAGGTTTTCCAGACAATCACGTTGCCAGAGGCATCCTTGAATATGTGGATGAATATGGTGTCTTTTCCAAAGCCTCTGAACGAATCGACCTCAAACCATGCTGTCTTGACGTATGTGCCTTTGATGGTCATCCTCTCTCCAACTTCTCCAATGTGCTGTGAGATGGCTTTCTGTGCCTTGATTCTTGCCTCTCTTGCGAGTCTCTCTTCTTCCTCCTTTCTCTGTCTCTCCTGCTTTGCTCTTTCTCTCTCCTGCCTCTCTGCCTCAATCTGTGCCTGTCTCTCTGCCTGTCTCTTGGCTCTCCTTGCATCCAACTTGGCTTGGTATTCTGGAGTCCTCTCAATCCACTTGTTGAGGAATCTGCCAGTTCCATTGCACTTGTAGCAGACTCCTCCATAATGCGGAGACAGGACTCCATTTCCATTCATCAACCCAATGTAGTAGTGTCCATCTCCAAAGCACCTTGGGCAAGTGATTTCCTCCTCATAGTGCTTGCTCCCATTCTTGTCTATCTTGATGAGTTTTGCTGTCATGTCTGTTTCCTTTCACTCAACCTCCACACTGTCGATGATGTGCAGTGCCTTGTCGATCTGGTCACTGTATGTGTTGACCACCTTGCAAGTCTCCCCATCCCACTCATATTCAGAGATGTCATAGACCTTGTCCCATCTGGAACTGTTGGTCATCCACTTCCTGTGGTATCTGACTGTAACGTCTTTGCCCTCTGTGAGAGCCTGTTCGATTTGCCTCAATGCCTTGTTCCAGTTCATGTCTGTCCTCCTTTTCCTATGCTTCAACGATGAAACAATCATCCTCAATCATGAATCCATTTACATACTCACTGTCCTCTGTCTGATACTCACACATGAAGATTTCAGCATCATCATACATACCGTCATAGTGTTCGCTGTTCCAGTCACTGCACAGCCTCCAGATTTCATTCTCTGCCGACCTTGTCCAGTTGTCTGAATTCTTGCCAGTAATCTTGACAGCCATTTCTACCATCTTGTTAATCAATTCGTTTCTTGTCATCTCTGATTTCCTCCATCAGCGTTTTTTATTTTATTGTATACCTATGGGTATACAATGTCAAGGAGTCTGGAGCAATTTTCCCTCTAATCCTCAAAATTTTTTTCGATGCCCAAAATGTTGCGGAATCTCCGAAAAAGTGAGGCTCTAATTTTCGATTTAAGCGATTTTTTTATACCTATTTGATACTTTACACCTATGAAAAACAATAAAAAAAGAGGCAGGATTTCTCCTGCCTTGTAGCGTGAATCTGTCTCACAGTTTTCCATCTGATTTCAGTTGCTCCACTTTTCTCATGATGTAGGAGTTGCCTCCTATCTTCTCATAATGCTCATATTGCTCCCAGAATCGTTCAAGTTCCGTCTCGCTGATCTGGTGTCCATGCTCCATCTCTGCGATGCATCGAACCAGATAATTCTTACATCCCTCCATATCAACCTTGTCCAGTCTGGACTTGAGACACTTCATGTCCTTGTCGATAGATTCCAACTGCTCCTCCAGAGCCTTGGCAATCCAGATTTTTAGATTTTTCTTCAAATATCCGATTCCTCCCAGAAATCCGACAAGGACTGTGACTGCGGTTGATACGTCCGCAAATGTGATACTGTCTAACATATCATCACCACCTATAACAATGTACACAGCACAGTGACCGTGATTGTGATTGTTGCCGCAGTTGAAGTTAGATTTCTATAGCCAAGTGATATTAATCCAGTATCAGACACACTGATTGTTATTGGAGCACAGGATGACGCACTTGCTACATACTTGGCAATACCCACAGGAGCATATCCATCTGGTACTGTAA
>Ga0326514_10001464_pt1 | contig 15430 bp, 14 predicted proteins | sample 3_2548_0518_D_FD_203653 | JGI IMG/M metagenome (GOLD analysis project Ga0326514, IMG submission 203653) | Bovine rumen microbial communities from UC Davis, California, United States - 3_2548_0518 | ecosystem: Host-associated > Mammals > Digestive system > Stomach > Rumen | place: USA...
GCTTTTCTTTCACGTTCAGCTTCACCATTTAATGCATCTTGATATTCTTGATCTTTAGATTTGTCATATTTAAAACAAAGAATTGCGTAATATTTACTATTTGCATTTACTTTTCTAAATCTACTAATACCTTTGTTTTTTGATAATGTTTCTTTCCAATCGTTAACACTATCTCTACTTATTCCATAAAGAGCATGTGTTTGAACATTATCATATATGTTTTGAATATATATACCAGAGTTACCACTAAGCCAACTATTAGAGCCTAATCCATATAATGAATTAAGCCATTCTATATCTGACATATTTTTAATTCTTCCTTCAGTTATTAAATCATTCGCATTTAATATGCGTGTTTCTCTTATAAATCTATTTAATGATTTCATACTATAAATTGTTTTAATTTAATAAAAATAATATTAGTTGGTAATTCAATATAGAACCTTTGACTATAAATATTAAATAATATTTGAATTTTTTCAGATTTTTTCTATATTAAATATGTAAAACAAAACAAACAAAATATGAAAGCTGGAGATACTGTATACATCAATGGTAAATTATCAGCAACGATTAAGAAATTTTTACCTAACCATAGAGTTATGGTGACATTTGGTGCAACTGGTCGTTATACTACTTCTCTCTCAAATATTGTAAAAGAAGGTAATCGATTAATTCTTAAGTCTGATATCTTCAAATTTTAATATAATATTTGATTTTTTAATACCGAACAAAATAAATATGATTAAGAAAATATTTTTTATTGGTCTTATAACTCTATTTGGATTTTGTATTTATACTGAAATCAATACTCCAGAAGTATATATCGCAACAAATGTCTATGAAGGTTATGTAAAGGATAATTACTATTGTAGTAAGCATTCAACACAGTTCGTAGATTCAAAGACAAATAAAACTATTGTACTTGATCATACAAGCAACTATTATCTTATAAACAAATATAAAGCTCAGAACGGTGACCATTATAAAGTAATTGAGACAATCACTAAGAAAATTGACTATCATAGGACTTATAAAGTCTATTATAATGGCAAACTTATAGATAGTGACAATATTAGAATTTACAATATATACTAAAAGATATGTTATCATAAAAAGAACTTAAGAATTATTTCAAACTATATTTGAATTTTATCATTATGTGTTCTATATTATAAATGTAATTAAACAAATACAATATGATAACAATATTTGAAAGAACTCCAGAATTTGATAAATATTTCAAATTAAAATATTGGCTTTCAATATTGGTTATGCTCGTAATTTCATTTATAATAATTAGTATATTAGTTTTTATCGGTTTAATTTAATATGAGTAAGATGACACTTGATGAAGAAATGAAGCTCTGGGAAGAAAGAGCAAATGATGTATTTGGAACTTTACTTAAGAAGATTCAGAAAGCTTCAAGAGATTATCTTTATTCTTGGGAGGAAATGGGAATTGAATATAATATTTTGTCAGAACCCATAACTTCTTATGCATTAGATGGAAATCGTGAATTTACTGCAAAGCAGGTATATCGCATTCTTTATAACTACGATATTATTGGCAATCACCGCAATATTAAAAAGCTTGCTAAAGAAATGTTAAAAATTGCAAATATTGAAGATTACGAGTAATATGACACAAAAGCAAATTTGTCACGAAACACTTAAGAATAAGTTCATTAAGTATTATGATGGACGTCATATTAATAAGTATTTTCTAATTTCTAACCCTAATTTCAAAATTACTATTTGCGAAGGTGATACAAGAGTTTGGGTTGATGGTGACAGAGAATATCATGGTGAATATACAATGACTCGTGAAGAATTTATCAATAAATTTAAGGACTAATGAAGAAAATTCGTAAACAAATACTTCGGGATGCTTGTTGGTATTTTACAGAAAAAGTAGACAATAAGCCACATTTTTTCAAGCACATTACTGAAATACTTAATAATGCGGTTGAAATTGATGGAATTATTGAAGTAGATGAAAAGCTAATTAAAGATATTTGTCATTATTGTGAAACAAATGCAATTTATGACAAATTGGGTCGATATGGTGACTTTTATTATAAACTTGCAAGATATTTTTGGGTATGAGTTTGTTTTGGAAGAAATATACAATTGAATTTAGTCTACAGACAAAGGACAATAAGCAATTTCGGCATGTTTATGTAGATTTTGAGCAGAAACGTAATTGGTATTGGCTTATATCTGAAAATGTTGCTCTTCATAGATGTCTTAAAGATTGCATTCAAGAATGGTTTTTAATTTGGGTAAATCAATCATGGATATTTGAAGGAGAAAATCCTAATCGACTTATTGATGAGGAGAAACTAAGATTGGTCAATTCTCACATAAATACAATGTGGAATTTGGACTATCAACCAAGTGTAAAAAAAGGAAAAATTAGAAACATTAAAATAACACATTTAATACGATGATAACAAAATCTTATTCAGGAATTATAGATGCTCTTGATAAAAATTTTATTCCAAAGAAAGTATCTTTTTCAATAACAGTTGATGTTGGTCTTTTTACATTTTTACTTGATTGGAGACAACTTTCTTCATATGTTTTGGATAATGTAAATCAAGATGTTAGAGCAATTGTATATGGATATGATTGTGCAAAAATGACAGGCAAACTTCTTAATGAAATTGAAATTTCAATTAAGTATGCTCTAAAGAAAGATTTAGCAATGTATAAAGATGTTCAATTGACCAATTTTCAAATTTTTATTTAATTATGGCTGCAATAGATAAAACTTATACAGATAAAGAGGGACTTATTGAGGTAATTGATTGGTGTCTCAAAGTCGGTAGATGCAAACTAGAGAATGGTTATACATTTCGTCCATTAAATTTTGTTTATGGATATAATGAGCTTGATGACAATTATCGACCAACTCGTGAGCAGGAAGAGTATGTAGTTTGGAATACGCCGCGATGGTTTGACCGTTGGCTTTGGTTAAATTGCCCAATTCAATTAATCAAAGATAGAATTTTAGATCAATATGGTGAAGATGGTGTAAAAGAGTTTGAGGACTTTGTTTATACTGATCCAAATAATGATATGCGTCTTGGTAAGCAGCATTATACTTTCTTGAAAGAGCCAAAATGGAAGGCATGGAAATGGTTTGCTAATAATGCTCGTAGAGATTGGAGATGGCCAGAAAATTGTAAGCAAGCAACTCTTGAAATGTCAGTTACTCTCCCAGGTAATAAGGAAGATTGGTATAAAAATGAATTAAAATATTCTCCTACTGTCGATAGATGGTACCCGGATTTTGGTTTCATGCCAGTTGATCATACTAATGGATATATATGGCAAATTTATCATAAGAATATTCCAACAAAGAAAACTATTATGAGACTGTTGCGTAATTGGTATTTTCCAACTGGAACTATTGTTAAGATCAAAGGAATTAGATTAAAAATCGACTGGGAGATTTTAGTAAAATGAAAGAACGTCTATGATATTTACAGGAAAACAAAAGCAGACTGTAACATTATTAAGAAAATACATTGAGTCACTTGGGGGTTCTTTGATTAAAGAATGCTCAGGTGGTTCAGTATATTATTCTCTTGACCATATTGAATGTATCAGAATTTCAGATCATATTGGTCTTAAAGTTGGTGCTTTCCAATTTGACATTATATTGAAAGGTCAACAATTTTTATGCATATATAATAGAGATTTTAAATTGTTCGATAAAATTGCTGATGTTAAGCAATTTATTTCTGACATGCAATTTACTATCAATATATTTCATATGCATATAGAAAATTCGTATGATAATGAAATGTCAAACCTTAGGAAAGCGCTTAATCGTAAACAAAATGATATTGAACACTTGACTAAAGTAAATAAAGACTTAAATCGTCAAATTAACGAAAACATTCAAACGATTGCTAAAAGAGATAGACAGCTTGAAGATAAGAACAATAAATTGCGTCGAGCATCTGAATATCATAACAAATGTCAGGAGCTTGAATCTCAAATGAGAAAAATGCAAGTACAATTAAATAAATTATGGATTATAGAAGCACATGCAAATGAATGAAAAAACTCGTGAATTTCACGGATATTTATTAGATGAATATGAGGGAAATACATTTCAGACTCATAAGAAACATCCTTGTGAATTATGTGAATTAGAGGATGAATGCGATAGAATTGCAGATGACTTAAATAAGATTGAATATTTTCTTTGTAAGTCAGTAAACGCTAAATTCAAAGAAGAACATCCTTACGCATTTTTCAGAAAGGAAAATAAGTAATAAAATTTTTGAATATTAGTATCTTAAGGTTCTATATTAGAATAGTACTTTACATAAGTACTTAAATATATTATTTCATTACTAACAAATTTATTTAATATGAAAAAATTTATTTTAATGTTGGCAATTATGTTTGCTACTATGTTTACAGCTAACGCACAAATTGCCACCGAAAATTCAAAGTTGTTTGACAACACTTATGTAGGTGTTGAGGCTGGAGTTACTACTCCACTTGATTTTAATTCCGTATTCCCTCTTAACACTGTTGTAGGTATTAAGCTTGGTAAGGAATTAACTCCTGTTTTTGGTTTCGAACTTGAAGGACAAACTTTCTTCAATGAGAATAACTTTACACCTTGGACAAACACTTTTGTTAAAGGTACAAATGTTGGTCTCAATGGAGTCACTAATTTGTCTAACTTGTTTGGAGGATATAAGGGAACACCTCGATTCTTCGAAGTTAAGGCTAACGTAGGTCTTAGTTGGTTACATTATTGGAATACAAGTGCTAATGATATGCTTGCTAAGACTGGTATTGATCTCGCTTTTAATATTGGTAAAACAAAAGCTCACACAATTACAATTACTCCTGCAGTATATTGGAATTTGACAGGTTCTGCTGATCATAAGATGTCATTTAATAAGCATCGTGCACAACTTGGTGTATTTGCATCTTATGTATATCATTTTAAGACTTCAAATGGCACTCGTCACTTTAAGACCTACGATGTAGGTGCTATGATTGGTGAAATTGACCGTTTGAATGAAGAACTTGCTAAGAAGCCTACAGAAGTTGTTGTAGAAAAGGTAGTTACTAAGGCAGTTCCTGCTACTGCAGCTGTTGCTACAGTAAATGCAACAACCGTATTCTTTGCATTCAATAGTGATGAACTTGATGACCGTGCTAAGGCTGAACTTGATAAACTTGGCGAGAATGGTATCTATTGCATAGATGCTTATGCTTCAAGCGAAGGTTCAACTGAATATAATGTAGCTCTTTCACAAAGACGTGCTGATGCAGTAAAGGCATATCTTGAAGGACGTGGTGCTAAGATTGAATCTGCAGTTGGTCATGGCGTACAATTTGGAACCACAACAGGTAGAGTAGCTGTAGTAACAGTTAAGTAATCTACTTGAAATTTTAGGTTAAACAGTAAAACATATTTAGAAAGGCTTGTCTGTGAAGATAGGTCTTTTTTTGTGCTTGTTGTTTAGTAATTTATCAAATCTGTTTATTTTTAATTAGAATAAATTATTAAACACAAATAAATGGCAGAAGTAAAAAGTTCTTTAGTTCAATCAATTAAGGCAGATACAAGAAAGATTGCTACAAATACAAAGCGTTTTGGTCCTAAATTACCAAGTAAAGATGAATCATCTGAACGTGATGAACATGTAAGTGAGTCATTAGATGATATGAATCAAATGATTGTTGGTTCGTTTGCGCAATTAATATTTGGTCAAGCAGGTAAACGTAAAGTATCTGAATTACTTGGTTTAATTGGAAAATCGCCAGACAATACTCTATTTGGCAATATTGCAGATATTGCCAGAGCGTTTGGTGCTGAACGTGGACGCCCTGATAAACGTGTTGAATTTGCAAAACAATTTGCTGCCGGTTTTGCAGATAGTAAGAGATATTGGACTTCATTCGAAAATAGTATTAAGTCAGGTATAACTAATTCATTAACAGATTTAAAGATTATCGAATTATTGCAACTTATAACACGTAAAATCGATAACAAATTAAATGAAAAGAAACTTGCTAATGAAATAGCTATCAAATTTCAAGAAACAAAAACTTTAACAGAGTTAATAAATGCTATTGATGCTTTAGGTAAATTAAGCATCAACAAAACTACATTTAAGAATTTAGAGAAGCTAGATGCACTTACTAAACCAAATGGTCAATTAGCTCAAATCTTGAAAAACATTGAAAATTTAAATGCTGATGCCAAAAAAATTAATAGTGCAACTGCAGGACTTGAAGCTATTAAAAACTTAATTACAGCATTAAAAGATTCAACAAAAATTGGTCCTAAAGATGTAATTCGTTTTCGAATGAATATGTTTTGGATTAAGCACTTCATAATTGAAAGCTTAATTAAAACTATTGAAGAATTATCAACTATTAATGCTAAAACAGTAAAAGAACAAAAAGCAATAGGTGAAGCTATAAAGAATTTCAATGCTATATTTGACTCTCTTATGAAAGTAACAAGTATGGGATTGATAAAATCTTTACGCATTCATTTTGGTTTACGAAATATTCAATTACTTATTGAAACATCATTAAAAGAAACACTTGATACATTAGCAGAAGTACTTAAAAACAATAATATTATACAAGGTGATGACTTAAAGAAAACTTCATTAGGTCAATTTATTGACGTATTAAATTTCTTAAATGATATAAATGAGAAATATGATATTAGTAAAATAAGATCAAAGCTTGATGAAATGAATGGCCTTGTTACTAATGAATTGACAACATTAATGAAGTCAATTAGTAGTAAAGATTTTAAGGTTGTTAAAGAAACACAAAAGTTTGAATCACTTCAATTTAATATTGAGAATTTAGTTCATTTAGGAGATTTTTTGCCAGCATGGTTATCATTATTTTCTATGATAGCTAAAATGAATTTTATGATAATGTATGCAGATGAATTAGGTGATTTGTCTACACATATTAATAAAATTCCTAAAATAACTATTACTAAAACTCAATGGACTGATATGTCAGAAAAACATGTTAGTGGGTTAGTACAAATTGGTTCATTATTATCTAATGTTGATTTTGAAAAATATAGTGAAGAAATTAAAAAATCAGCAAAACCTTATGTGAATGATATCATTAGTTTATTTAAAGATATTGAAAAGTTCAAAGGTTTAGATATTGATATAAATAGACTTAAAGAAATATCAAAATATTTAACAGAATTTAACAAATTACCATTTGATAAATTACCTAAACAGGCTCAATTAGTAAAAATACTTGATATTGAAAAGGTAATAAATGAATTTGTTAAAAACTTTAAAGGTGATGCATTTGCTTCGAAAGAAGATGTTGACGCAATGCTTACAAACATTCGTGCATTGACTATGGAATTTTCACCTAAAGGCGAGATAGGTAAATATTTACCTGAAATGATTGAGATCACTAAGAATGATATCAATAAACTCATACGAATGGGTGAATATTTTGATACATTAGCTAAAACTGCAAAGAAATTAGCTGTTATAGATAAGTTAATGAAAGGTGTAGACAAACCTGCTGAATCAGGTATTGCCAAATTAGCTAATGCATTAAAAACTGCAATTGACACATTCCAAGATATTGATGCAGATGAAAAGAAATTAGAGTTGCTTGAAAAATCATTACATGTATTTACAAGACTTATTGTAATGAGTGCAGCTGTATTGTTATTTGGTGGATTAATGATGATGATCATACCAGTAACACATGTAATGTTATTTGCTATTACATTAGGAGCATTTGTATGGGCCACATTGAAAGTGTTTAAGTCAATGGATAAAGAAATTAAATTATCTATTGAAAACGCCAAAGCTTTCACTATTTTACTTGTAGCATCAGCAGCAACATTATTGTTTGCAGGATTTATAATGAAATATTTGAATCCTGTTGCAGTTCTTGCATTTGCTATATTAGAGTTCGCATTTATATGGGCATTGACTTTACCATATAAACAATTTGCCAAAGATTCACAATTAACCTTTGATGCAGCAATTGGTTTTGCGACATTAGTAGTTGCATCAGGTCTTTTGATGGTATTGGGTTCATTATTATTTACTCAAATTCAATGGGAAAATGTTTTTGGATTTGTTGGTGCTACTGCATTGTTTGTAGTTTCAATGTCATTAGCATTTATACTACCAAAGAAACTTGGATTGTTTGATATAGCAGGTAAAGCTTTATTTGATTTTGTAGTTTTAATGACAGCATCTGCAATAACAGTTGTTCTTGGATCATTGTTATTTAGTCAAATTAAATGGAAAAATGCTATGCAATTTGCAGGTTCTACTGCATTATTTATAGCAATGATGATACTTGCAGTTTCATGGCCTAAGTTACTTGGTGGAGCAATTGGATTAATTCCAAACCCAATATTCCAACAAATAGGTGCCGGATTAAAGGGAATAGATCCTATGAAAACTGCAATGGCAGGAGTTAAAGACTTTGCTATTTTAATTCTTGCTTGTGGTTTAACAATGGCTATAGGAGCATATATTGCTCAAAATATCCCATTTGGTGCATTATTTGGTTTTGCAACTAATTTAGCATTATTCATGGGAATGGTTATGCTTCCATTAATTTTAGCTAAAAATGGAATAAGTGTAGCTGAACATACTGGTAAAGAATTTGCTAAGATTATTGTAATATCTGCTGCTACAATGATAATTGGTGGATTGTTATTTACTTGGTTCCCAGGAATTAAGCAAGGTGTTCTTGAGTTTGCTATTGTACATGGATTGTACATGATGGCTATAGGATTTACATTAAAAGGTTTTGATGCAATGGAACCTAAAAAATTGCTTAAAAACGCAGGTATATTAATGTTAATAACTGTTGTAACTGCAGGTACATTATTATATGGAGCTAAAGTTATGGAAGATAATCCAAGTATGACATATAATTTACCAATATTTACAGTATGTCTTCTTGGTTACATTATAGGACTTGGATTTGCTGCAAAAGTTCTTAATAAACTTGACAAAGACTTAATGAAGTCAGTTTTAGTAATTGGTTTATTGACAGTTGTAACAATTGCTGCTGCATATGCATTAAGTTTGGCTGCTGATATGGTTCATAAATACACATGGGCAGAAATAGGTGGAGGTATACTTGCACTTATTGGAGGTATTGGACTTATTGGTTTAGCATATTGGGCAATGGGTTATGCAGCATTTTTAGATGGTGGTATAGGTTTAGGATTAGCTGCTCTTGCATTAACTGCTATTAGTGGTTTAACATTTTTAACAGTTAAAGCTATAACATATATTGCAGATAATCAATCTAAATTAAGCGTTAACACTGTTAAGAAATTTGAACCAGTTGTTAAACAATTTGCATCACTTGGAAAAACTATAGCTAGTGAATTTTTTGGATGGTGGACACTTAAAATACCATTTGTAAGTGCAACAGTTTTATCATTAAGTATAGCATTATCATCAATAGCAAGAGCTGTTGAACAATACGCTAATTTAAAAGTTGCAGTATATGAAGGAACTAAAGTTGTAGGTTATAGACAACTTAAGGAATCAGACTTTAAGTCAGCTGCAAAGAATGTACGTTTAGTTATTACTACACTTGGTGGTGCAGTAATTGATACTTATGATAAGAATCCTGAAATATTTGAAACTAACTTCTTTGGACAATCTAAATTCTCAAAAGTTACTAAATCATTAGGAACTTTAGGACCAATGCTTGCATCTATTGCTAAAGCAGTTAAAACTTATGCTAATTTACAAGTTGGTGAAGATTATAAGAAAAATGATGTTGGTCTATTAGTTCCTACAAAATATCGTCAATTAAAGGAACAAGATTTTAAAGATGCAGCAAAGAATGTTAAAGAAATAATTGTAACACTTGGTGGTGCAGTAATTGATACTTATGATAAGAAGCCTGAAATATTTGAAACTAATTTATTTGGTACATCAAAATTTGCAAAGGTTACTAAATCACTCAAAACATTATCACCACTTATTTCAAGTATTGCTAAATCAGTTAAGACTTATGCTGATCTCAAAATAGCAGATTATGGTGATCAAGTTAAATATGTTGATGGCAAACCACAAGTACAACGATATATTCCATTAGGAAACCAAGATTTCGAAAATGCTGCTACTAACGTAACAACTATTATATCAACACTTGGTGGAGCTATTATAGATGCATATGAAGCTCATCCAGATTATTATGAAAGTTCATTATTTGGATCAAGTAAATTTGCAAAGACCGTTAATGCAAATATAACATTAGCTAAACTTATTTCAAGAATTGGTAAAGCTGTGGCAGATATGAGTAATCTTAAAGTTGCTACTGAATGGTATACTGATGGTGAAAATATTGGTAAACCAAAAAAATATGAACAATTAAAGAACTCTCATTTTGAACTTGCTGCTAAGAATATATTAACAATTATAACAACACTCGGCAAGCCAATTGAAGAAATTGCAGGTGATCAAAAACGTTTTGAACTTTATGATTCTGCTGCAGGTTTCTTAGGTATAGGTGGAACAAAAAGTAAGTTTATGAAAGTTATTGAAGGTAATATTAAACTTGCTGATCTTATAAGTAAAATTGGTCGAGCTGTTAAAGACATGGCTAATCTTAAGATGGCCGAAGAATATAATGAAAAGGGAGAAGGTACAAAATGGAGACAACTTGATGCTTCAGATTTTAAGGCAGCAGCTAGAAATATATTAGCAGTAATAACAACATTAGGTAAACCAATAGAAGAAATTGCTAATGGACCTAATTTCCAATTATATGAAGATAGTGCAGGTTTCTTAGGAATAGGTGCTAAGAAATCAAAATTTGTCACTGTAATAAATGGTAATCTTAAACTTGCCGAATTGATTGGTAAAATTGGTTCTGCAGTTAAAGATATGGCTAACTTGCGCATACCAACTGGATATGATAAAGATGGTAAAGCTACAGGATATGAAGTAATGACAACTAAGCATTTCACTGCAGCAGCTGATTCTATAAATGCTATTATAACAACATTAGGTAAATCTATAATGGATAGTTATAGTAAGCATGAAGAATGGTTTGAAGATGGTGAAGATTCAGTATTTGCACAAGCATGTGCAGCTATCGGTAGTATGGGTAATATGATTAGTCAAATTGCTGGTGGTATATCTGCATATGCTCAATTAAAGATACCTAACTGGACAGCTGGTGTAAATGAAGATGGTACACCTAAGCAATATATGGAAATGAATGAAAAGACATTCCAGAATGCAGCAACTGCAATTAATTCTATTGTAACACATATTGGCCAAACTGTTATTGATACATATAAAGCTCATGAAAAATGGTTTGATGATGGTGAAGATTCAGACTTTGTTATAGCATGTACAGCTATTGGTCATATGGGTGAAATGATTGGTTCAATTGCTGAAGGTATTAAATCTTATGCAGAACTTAAAATTCCTACAGAATATGATAAAGACGGTAAGGCAATTAAGTTTAGAGAATTAAATAAGACAGATTTTGAAAATGCTGCTAATAATATTTCTACAGTTATATCTGTAATAGGTAGTACAGTAATTAAACAATTTGATGCACATAAAGATTGGTTCCAAGTTAAAACTGAAGGTGATACAACTCCATTCCAAAAAGTAATGGAAGGATGTACTGCTATGGGTGAAATGATTGGTTCAATTGCTGAAGGTGTACAAAGATATGGTGAAGGTAAAATGCCAACTGAATGGGATAAGAATGGTACACCTACAAAATTTGTAAAACTTGATGGAAAATTATATGAAGAAGCTGCAAATAACATTGGTAAAGTAGTATCTGTTATTGGTGGTGCTATTGATAGTGTATTCTATCAACACAGAAAATGGTTTGAATTGCCTCCATTAAAGAAAAAAGCAGGATTCTTAGGTCTTGGTACAGATGAAGTACCTAATCCATCTGATCCTCCATTTATTAAAGCAGTAAAAGGACTTTGCTTAATGGGTGAAATGATTAGTTCAATCACTCAAGGTGTAGAAGCATACGCATCAGGTAAAATGCCAACCGAATGGGATGCTAACGGTAAACCAACTGCATATACAAAACTTGATCAAGCATTATATACTGAAGCTGCTAAAAATATAGGTGATGTTATTATATCATTGGGTAACGCAGTTAATACTGCATATACTGATAATTATTGGTTATTTAATAACAAAAACTTACCAAAAATTATGTCAGCATGTGTAAGTATGGGTACAATGCTTTCAACTATTTCTTGGGGTATACAAAGTTATGCAAGATTGGTAATAGCAGATGAAATAGACAAAGAAACAGGAAAAGGAAAGAACTATAGAAAGATAAAACAAAGCGATTTTAAAGAAGCTGGAGATAATATTGCAAAAGTTATATTGTGCATAGGTACTGCTATTGAAAATGTTGCCACTGGTGAATTATTTACTCGTTGGAACTCAACAAATGTAATCAACAATGTAATTAAAATGTATAATGGTATTCTTCCGGTTATTGGTAAATTATCTACAATAATCAAAAATTATGCATCATTAAAAATGCCAGTTGAATTTGATGCTAAGGGAACACCTACAAAATATGAACAAATGAAACCATCTGATATATCTGCAGCCGGTAAATCCATTGGTGATGTATTAGAAGCTATAGGTGGTGCGATTGTTAAAACAGTAGAAAATCATAGTGAAATATTTGGTGATAAGACATTGTTCTTTGGAGTTAATCCTAATCCTCAAGCATCTCCTGCATATAGAGCAGCTTTAGCTATTAGTGAAATAACTAAACCTCTTGCAACAATGTCACAAATATTAGCATATTATTCAATGGGTAAATTCCCATATGTTGAAGGTGTTGATGATAAGGGTAAGCCAATTATTAAATTGATGACAGATAAATTTGATTATAATACTGTAAAGACAAATATTGAAAATGTTCTTTTGTCTATTGTTACACCATTACATGACATTCTTAATAATGATAATGTTAAAGACGTATTTACAAAAGATGGTGATAAAACATTAGGTTCATTAAGAGCTGAACAAATTACAGAAATGGCTAATCAAATAACAGCACTTACTGAAGAAATTGCTAAACTTGGTGAAGTTGCCATTAAAGATTCAACAGAAAAATTGGCTTCAATTAAGAACACTATTGGAACAATGTTATTAGAAGTTGCAGGTATTGCTAAAATTTTTGGAACTCCTATGGAAACATTACCGCAAGAATTAACATTAAAAGTAGGTTTTAATGATTCAGGAATGTTCTTTAATTCAGAAATGAAAAACCAAACACTTGGACAATATTTAAAGAAAATAACTGATAACAAAACAATTGAAAATACTTCAGCAGGTATTACAGCAATGACATCTGCAATTGAAAACATATTCCTTGACACAAAATCATTAGTAGAATTTTACAACAAGAATAAAACACTTATTGAATCATTTGTAAGTCAATCAATGTATACATCCATTAAGAATGGTATGGAAGCTATGGTAAATACAATGGCTTCAGTTGCAACAGTATTAGCTAAATTTAATACAGAATATAATAAGATACAAGATAAAGACAAAATTAGAGATTTTGCATATATTGTATTCCCAACATTCTCAAATTCATCTATAAGAATAATGAATGTTGTACTTCATTTAGCTAAGAATTGGGATAAGTTTAATAAGCAATTACCAACACGTACAATGGCAGAAAAATTCACTGCAATGAAGGAATTTGTCAAGGCTGCAACTCATTCTTATGATTTCTTAAAGGAAACAGAAGTTATAATATTTATTAATCAATCATCAACAAATATTAAGCGAATAAACTTATTAAAAGATGAATTAGAATCACTTTCAATAGGATTAAGAACAATATTTGCAAATGTTAGTAGATTAAATAAAAATTATGAACGTAATGAGAAATCAATAAATTGGTTGATCAATCCATATATAACAAATGGTAATAATGGAGGTAAAAAATTAGACGAGACAATTACAAATATTATCAATGCAATGGCATCAACTGTTAAGGCATTTGATACAATATCAATCGATATTACTGAATTTGACGCAAAATACTTCAAATTAATGAATGCAATTAAAAAGACTTCTGAAGTATTTATTGCTATTGATAATATGCATAAGACTTATGACCAAACAATTGCCCAATATCTAAATGGTAATGAAGAATTTAAAGGTTTACAAATTGTTGTAGAAGCATGTAGAAGTGCAATATCAACATTATATGATTATGCCGGAACAGAAACACCTACTACACAATTTGGTACACCATTTGCTAAATGGGTTAGTGAAGTAGATTCTAAAGTAAACATTAATGATTTAACCAGACAATTGAATAACTTTAACTCAACAGTTAAACAATTAGTTGAAATTATAGCTTATTCAGATGAAACAGGTATGGGTGGTTATAATGTTATTGTAACTGGTCTTGACGGATTAATTACAAAAATTGCAACTATACCTAAAGAAGATAACTTCAAAACACATGTCGAATTACTTGAACGTTATGTTAAAGCAATAAATAAAATAGATTTGTCTAAGATTATTTCATTAAATAATTTGGGTATGACATTAAATACTCTTGCAACTAAGATGGGTAATTTGGATAAATTGACAGAAGCTTTAGCCGATAAACTTTCTACAGTATTGGATAAATTGGTTGCAGAACTTAAACATGCAGAAAAGACAATTAAGGATGCAGATGCATTACAAAAACGTAGACATGAACTTATAAAGAAAGCAACAGATGAAGTTAAATCTATAATGAATCAAAAGATGTTAGTAGAAATTAAACAAGTACAAGATGAAAGCTCTGCTTCCGAAGAAGGTGGAGGTGGTGGTTCTTCAGAAGGTGGTAGTGAAGGTGGATCACAACAAGGTACTATGCCAGGTGGTGATAATACAGGAGGTACAACTGCCGATAAACCAGAAAATGGAACACCAACTAAGGATAAGAAGTCAGTAACTATTAAGACCGATGATAAATCTGCTCCATCAGGAGGTAACAGAGGTGGTGGCGGTGGAGGTAATACTGGTTCACAAATATCAAGTGGCGCTATAGAAGAAGCAATCTTAAGAGCATTAAGACGTGCAAATATAGCAAAATAATAAATTAATCATATTTGGATAATATATGAAGGCGTTTAACATTTATTATAATGGACGAAAAATCAATAGTAGTCCATTATCAAAAGAAGAATTAACAAAAGTATTTGAACAAAGATTTGTTTATAAACGTAATATAATTACAAATTTGATAGATGAAATACCAACATCTCAAATTTATACAAGAAAATGTATAGTAGTATAAAAATATAAAGTAACAATATGTTTGGACTTAAAGGAAGACAGGATGCATTTAGACTTTTATTACCAAAAGAATTTTT
>Ga0326514_10001465_pt1 | contig 15420 bp, 9 predicted proteins | sample 3_2548_0518_D_FD_203653 | JGI IMG/M metagenome (GOLD analysis project Ga0326514, IMG submission 203653) | Bovine rumen microbial communities from UC Davis, California, United States - 3_2548_0518 | ecosystem: Host-associated > Mammals > Digestive system > Stomach > Rumen | place: USA: California...
GCATCATCATAATGTAACCCATCACCGACACCATGTCCCACATGGTATGCACCCAATGCCTCCGATGCATCACCCAATTCATCACAGACCGATTAATATGTGCTATCATTTATATCACCGTGACTATTGGTTCGTACATAACTTATATTGGTATGGTTACTGGAGTTATGTGCACACATATCCATATAATGAAGTTATCATATACATGAATAACACCAGACCTGGAACTGAAACACTAGCAATTACCACTGATGAGAATTATGTGTACACCATTTATAAGGATAATTATATGAATGAAACCTATTTCACTATCAGTGACAGGGATGATAATGTTTTGGTAAAAACTGTGGTTCATAAGAAATATTGTAAACTGGTGCCAGATGGAAACGGAGTTTGGCTATTGAAAAACAACGATAAAGACCCTATGTTCTTTATGTATCAGGACGGTAACCTATACAGATATGAGGAAGACTAAATAAAAAAGCGGACTTTTAATCGAGTCCGCTTTAATTCTATGCCTAATTTTAATCTAGGCTGGGATTGTTTGTATCCTACTTTCATATGTACTCCATCTATTATCTGCTTTATATATGTCAACACTACCCGATGGTACATAGATTGGACAATCATTTGTATTACTGAAGGCATTAACATTATCTAATGTTGGAGGATTTGTTGGTAAACATGTAATTGAATTTAATCCAGTGCAATCCTTGAAAATGACATTTTTTCAAAAAAATTTATGGAAAAAACTATGTAAATTTGGTTATAACAATAACCTAAAAAATTAATTATATGAAGGATGTTAGAATTAAAGAGCTTTTAGCTCAATGGAAAGAGACCGTTGTTGACACTTCACTGTTCATTGCCAAATGGACTGTGGCGTTTGCTAACTGGTTGTGGAAAGAAATCCAGCGTTTCTTCAGAGGCTGTACGTGGATTACCTATCTGCTCATAATGGTTTTCGGTTGTTGTCTTGTGGCTAACCATGAACTTCGGTCTGAGCGTAAAACCATAGCTAATGAGTACATTGCTCAAATTGATTCACTTCAAACCTGTATTGATTCGCTTGATTTTGTAAACAAGAACGAGATTCTGGCCATCAAGGCTGGTGAATACCACATGACCTCACACAGCGCATCTGAAAATGTGACAAAGGACAGTGTGGCTTCACTGTTGAAAGAATTGCAAGCATGGTATCCTGACATTATCATGGCACAAATTCAAACCGAAAGTGGGTTTGGTACATCTGATGTTGCCAAGAAAGCAAACAACCTGCTTGGCATGAAGAAAACCAACAAGCGTAAAACCACCCAGATTAAAAATCAAAACTACAAAGGTTACGGTATGTATAATAACTGGGAATCTTGTGTGATTGACCGTGTAATGTGGGACTATGCTTGCTTCGGAAATAAAAAACCGTCCAGAGATGTTTATATCACCCATCTTAATTCGTGCTATGCTGAAAGCAAACAATACGGCACCAATATGGACCGATATGGCAAACAATACATGAAATATCTATAATGGGTGTAAGGAGAAAGACAGAGTGGAGTGAGTACAAGATTCAACAGATTTTACGCAAGTTCTTTCTGTCTGAATCAACCAAGAAATATGAGTTATGCAACTTGTTTGTGTATAACTGGGAAAGCGATTACCTGGCCATAACACGGTCAGGTGTTGCTTATGAATGTGAAATCAAGATAAGCAAACAGGATTTCCTAAATGACTCCAAAAAACACAACAAGCATCTAATTATATCAGAGGGGAGATTGCCTGAGGGTAGGCCAAACTATTTCTATTATGCCGTACCAGAAGGGTTAATCAGTGCAGAGGACGTGCCAGAACACGCTGGCTTGATATACGTCATGGAATATGGCATACAGTATATCAAGGAGGCTAAAAAGGTACATGACGGGAAGTTCGATTATGAACAGACCAAGTTAATGGACAAACTGTATTACAATTACATACGATACAGGGATTTATATAAGGAAAGTGATATATCGTCATTAAAAAAGGAGATAATAAGATTACAAAAACAGATAATTGATTATGACGATATGCTGTCAGAAAGGGTGTGTGAGATTGACGAGTTGAATAATTTGATTAAAAGACACAATATTGAATGCTAAACATTAAAGACATTATTGAGAGAAACCATGTAGAACCACCAGAAGTAGCTGCAATAAGGGAAAATATACGCAAGTCTTTCAAACGTTTGGAATTCCAGGAGGGCCCGCACAAGTATTATGTGCACAATGATGATGGAACTATTGATGAGTTGCCAAGTGTATCAGCAATGACCCATCAGTTCAAGCCTGAATTTAATACTGAATACCAAGCTGAGGCTTATGCATTAAAGCATGATATGAGGAAAGAGGACGTATTGCGTATGTGGGAGGAAAACAATGTCCGTGCAACCAATAACGGTACATCAACCCACTTGTATGGAGAGGCTTATATGCACTTTTTCATGGGTCATCCAGAGAACATATCCCCAATCATTATGCCACAGTATGAGAAGGGTTATTTGATACCTTATTCAACCAAACAAGAGGGGGTTCTGCAGTTCTATGAAGACTTATTTACGGTTGACAGTGTTTATCCTGTAATGCCTGAAGCACAGGTTTACATGGGCATCAATCCTGAATTTAATGATATAACACCTTATGCTGGTACGTTCGACATGTTGTTTACATACAAAGCAGCAGACGGTAAATGGAAATTATTACTGTACGACTGGAAAACCAATAAGTCGTTATATAAGGATTATTCCAGGAATTTCGGTAAGATGGCTCTGGAACCATTTGATGACTTGTATGACGAAGACTACACATACTATATCCTCCAGTTGTCCTGTTATTCATTATGTTTAATGCAGCTTGGATATGAGATAGCGGACAGAAAGATTATCTGGCTTAAAGAGGACGGTACGTATGACAAAATAAGTGTACCAGATTATACAGACAGAGTTAGATTAGCTTTACATAAATAAAGAAAAGGCTCCTGGAAATTAAGGAGCCTTTATATTTTACTTTCGAATTACATGGTTCATTAGTAATTCATCACAAAAATATGATTCATCTGGGCCGTTAAGTGTATAGAATTCATTAGCATTTCCGTGTTTAAAAATCTGAAGAATACTGCTGTTCAACATCAAACCAGATATTCTGAAAATATGTTCCGATTTATAATGCAACACATTTATTACATAAGATAAATCAGCTTGGTTATTTCTGTCGACATTGCATCCACTGTAAGACCATAAATGGCATAATTCCCAGGCTGTGTTATTAATAACGTCACATTCCTGGCATTTTCTGTACATAAGAACACCACTTTGCAACATTCCGTTTATTCCATATTCATTAACTTTAAGATATTTCCTTATCTTATTACATATCATTGGATTTAAATTCCTGGAATTTTCCCAAAAGTCAATATCTTGTTGAATGTTACATTCTATTTGATTAAGTGCTGGTACAATGCCGTAATAAAAATTACCTTCAATGAACGGTTTAATTAGAATATCCTGTATCGGACCATTCATAACCTGGATACTTCCATCAATATATAAGCAAATATCATTTGAAACAAAATCAAAAGGGTGATATCTGATATAAGTCCATTGGTTGACAAACGGCATTGTTTGCATAACTTTATTCAGGTGTTTAATTTTCCACACACCAAATCCATCAAGTCCATCTCTATCAGTCACACAGACATATTCACATTCTGGGTCAACAGCCAACGGTTTTCTTAATATTTCATAATCACCGAATATACAAGTAAGTACACTATATCTCATGTTTATAAGTATAATTTCTGTTCATAATTTTCGTCACCAAAAAAGTATTTTCGGTATATTTCATATTTCTCATCTGTTTCAGTCCACTGTCGGAAAACTTCAGAATTATCGACTGGCTCTTCCTTTACAATACCATATATATCATAGATATTACCATATGTTTTTATTAGCCACGTGAAAGGGTTCTCAAGGCATCCGCAATGGTCGGCTATAATTTGTTTACCTGAACATAAGGCTTCAAATATGCGTGTATTATTTAATATTATTCCAGAATTCGGTGTCCTTGGCAGGTCTATCAGATATTTGCAATCAATAATTTCATCATATATATCCGAATACGGTTGACCACTTATAATTTTAACCTTGCAATAGTCATCTGTCCAGTATTTGGTAATTCTGAATAACATATCTTGCCTGAATGGAGTTAACGTGCCGATAAACCCTATGTCGTACCTGTAATTGTCTTTCGGTGGTATTTTTGGTATATCCACATATCTCAACGGCATATACCACACTTTATCCTTGACATCTTCAGGATAATAGTTGATATTAATTTTACTGAAATCCCAAATCTCGTCAAACTGGTTCATGTATTCATGAACCGCATAATCAGGATAAATTGAAAGATTGTTTAATTGATAATATATATAAATATTTCCATTTGGGCAATATTTCCTGAAATCCATATTGTTTGAATTCTCATCCACCAGTACATTTACAACAAATACACCTCTATCAAACTGAGGTGTATCATAATGTTGTAGAACCATCTTGGCGACAGTTTCATACATTTTTGTGTATATCACAAAAATACGATTACCTTTTAAAACTAGGATATTATTAAACATTAAATATTTCTTTAAATCTATTTTTATTATTAATAATATACAACTTTTTTTTGAATAAATCAAAAAATAAAAAGCCCCAATTATATTGGAGCTTTCTGTTTATATTTTTAAACTTAAATTATACGGTGTACCAATCAACAATGAAACCCATACTACCAGTCAATATGGTGTAAAAATTACTAGATTTGAATGTATTGTTGTTCAACGTCTGAGGCGCATGTAATATTTTAGAACCAATACTAACATAACTACCGACACCATATAATACATCTTGTTGATTCACTACTGGTGCTAGTGTTACACTTGGCCCAAGCCAGATATCCTTCAAGTTAACACACCCATAAAAACTTCCAGAACCTAATGCTATATCACTGTTAATTTCCAATTCTACGAGTCTTGTACAGTCCTTAAATGTCATATATCCAACACTAGTGCATGTTTTTGGTAATCTAACAACACTAATATGGGTACTATAGAACGCTGTGTTTGATATTTCATTAAATATCTGTGTATTTGTTAAATCAAGTACACCGTCGAAACTATGAACTGTATCAACTGAATATTGATATTGTGGAACCTCATATTTTGAATATTGGCTGTCGAGTGCGTTGCAGTTAAAACCTTTGGTTAGGTTGCATCCCTTTAAAGCACCTTCACCGAAATATGTACATGAATCTGGTAAAGTGAAATAGTCAATGTTTGTGCAACCATCGAATGCATGGTCTCCTATATATTTAACAGTAGATGGTATATATACACTTTCAATTAGGGGATTATCAGCAAATGCATAATCGCCTATGTATGTAACACTATCTGGTATTACCACTTCACCGCGAATTCCTCTGCCACAATAAGCATAATCACCAATATTTTTTATTATACCTTTGAAATTATTTGTGGAAATATCACTAAAATTAGATGTTCCTAACAATATTGTAACATCACCATTAGATTCAAGCTCATATATTACATATTTACCAATATAATATTTACTTATTTCAGCAATAGTACTATCTGTTTTAAGTTGCATTAATGGACAATTTTTAAATGCGCTTGGTTTAATTACTGGGGTGTCATATGATGAATATATTAACTCAAGACTTCTTAAACTGGAGCAACCACTAAATGCTTCATCCAAAATGTTGGCATTTGTTCTAAATGAACGTAGACTTACACAACCACTGAAACACTGTTCTGGTATGATTTTGGCATCAGTATTAACACTAGACAATAAAGTACAATTTTTAAATGAACCTGTACTTAATAACGCACCATGCCCCAAACTTACAGTAGTTAACATATTACAAGATTCAAATGCACTATTTCCAATAATTGTTTCACTGCAGCTGGTTTCAGTAAATGATGTAATCTTACTACCAGAAAAAGCATTGCCCTCTATGACATACCCATTTTTGTTCTCAAGCTGTACAGCATATAAAAACTTGGAATTTTTAAATGCATTTTCACCCACGCCAGCATAACGATTAAGGTTTGTGTTATATGTTCCTACAACAATATAATTTAATTCATTACAAATACTTGAATTATCACCACCAGTAAAATAATAACCACTATAGCCAAATGTTACGGCGCTGCTTAAATTATTACCATTAAATGCCGTGTCGTTTAAACGTTCAATACCCGCAATTTTTAATTCACTGATATTTGTATCGCTGAAACAACCATCATAAAAATGCGTGGCTCCCAATAACATATTGTCTGGGTTGGTAAATCCACTCCCCTTAAATGAATCTTTTTCATATACAATTGGTATATCATATCCAAGATTACCAAGGGTTCCGTTAAAATTACTACATCCCTCAAAAATACTCTCTGGCATAATACCATTAAACACAGAATAATCGTTGGTACTAGTGAAACCAAATCCATTTACTGTAGTTAGGTTGGTACAATTTTTAAAACCACCTTCCATACCTTGTAAATTTCTTCCTAATGTTAAAGTATTAGCCCAATTTGTATTTGAGAATGCGTTTGAACATTCGGTAAGTGGTTGTAATAATGCTAGTTTATTATTATGCTCTAAATCGTTAGGAACAAAAAACCGATAATTTAACCCATCTCCGTATGACCAATACTGTCCAGGAACTATATCGTCACTTAAAAGAATACCTTCTTTATGTGTTGATAAAACTTGTTCATGATACATTAGGGTAAAGGATATTGTATGTCCACCTTCTTGTGGTATGGTTGTTATATGACTGTTGCTATCTTTATTTGCATAATCGTAATTAACCATCGCATAACATTCCATAACAATGTTGTAACTACTATCATATTTAATTGTCCATATTGTATTAGCCATCCCAGAAATTACTTCATTTAATGATATTGATTTAGTGTTGTTTGTATTAATAATATCTAAATGATAATAATGATAATTAGGCGATGCTGGTACACCAGCATTTAACAAAATATTAGCAAAATACTTATATCCAATTTTTAATAATAACGCAATACTTCTGTTATGATTAATAACACAATTTTCATGCATGCCCACATCAGAATCTAATCTCAATTCTTTTGTAATAGTTGTGTCATTACCTATTGTTGAATTATTAAATATACTTGAACCAATCCTGGTCACTGTATTTGGGATTGTAACCCTGCTTGTGTTATTATCAACAATCGTCGGAACCCCCTCAAAAGCTTTTGATTTTATTTCGGTTAAATTACCATCGGATATACTCCAAGAATCAACTGTTTTTGATTCATTGCCGCCTTTAATTAAAGTAATTTGGTTATTACTTGACGGATAAATTGTCATAAAAGCATTCTCGATTGCACTACTTGATTTAACTGGATGTGGACAAGTTGTATATGGACTACCAGTTATTGTAACACTAGTAATGGTACAATCTTCAAATATATCAGTGGATTGTAAAGCAATATTATTATAATTGTTATTGTTTGATGTAATTGTTGTTACGCCACTCTTAGCAAACGCTTGTGAATAAATGTATAATAATCCATTGCTATGACTTAAATCCACAGTTGCTAAATTAGAACAGCCAGCAAAAGCTTTAGCATATATATGTGTTGGATAATCACAAGAAAGCGTAGTAATCGCCTCATCGCCATAAAAAGCTATTTGGCCAACTTTTAGTATAGAACCGCCAAATATATCAGCATCATTTGTTCCATTGTACCTAGAACCATAGAACGCCCCTTCACCAACTTTAGTGAATCTCTTCAAATAACTTCCATTGCATCCGACAAGAGCCAAACCGTCATATAAATCCTCTTCTAATGGCCAAGCGATATCACTATCATTACTGATAATTACATTTTCGTATACATTATGGCCAGTAATGGTCATTAAATTAGGCGTATTTCCAAAACACAATTCACCAACACGGTTCTTTGTTGGGTCTGAACTATACACATTTAAACCAGTGGGTCCTAATGTGGTATCACTTATAAAACTTTTTGATTCATTGTGCACACTTACAAGTGAAGTACAATTAAAAAATGCCTTTCTGCCTATATAGCAATCAAAATATAAATTTAATGAACCAAGTTGAGTACAATTTTCAAACGCACTTTCACCAATAGACAATTCATGCGGTGTATTATTACTTAACCACCAACATTTACAACCAGTATATATACTATCTTGTTTTAATAATGTAAGTAGTGATATATTACACCCATTAAAGGCTCCGTTACCAATTGTTCTAAGAAAATAAAGACCTGGTACAAAAGAGTCTGTAACCCAGTCAGCCAGAACAAGCCTCAACATGTTGGTATCTCCAGCACACGCATTTGCCTTTATTTCTTTTATTAAGAAATATATAGGTATTGCGTAATTATTTCCAATAATTGCACTACTATCATAGGTACTAATATATTTACCTTGAGTAGTGATTACATTACCTTGTGTATCATATAATTTTTGATTACCACCAGATTTAGCATACATACCAGCCCACGGATAGGTTTGAAGTGAATAAAATGGTAAATCCGAAGCGTTGGCTGAATCCGCACATATTTTACAATTTGCAAAATAATGTTGGCTATTTGGATTAAAGAAACTACTAGTTGCGTGTAATATTGAATAACTTTTATCCTGATTTTTCTCCAATAAACATCCCATTAAACCAACAAATTTGGTGTTTCCTGATTCTACTTCGAAATTAATTGTATCATCGTTAACAATGTCTGAATACACACAGCCATCAAAAGCACCGTCGCCAATTGTAGTAACACTATTTGAAATAAAAATATGCCGCAAATTGGTACAACCTTTAAATGCGCCAGCACCAATACCAACACAGCTTCTGGGAATAACGACTTCCAATAGTTCCGTATTGTCAGCAAAACAGTCATCTGGTATTGAATATGTCAAATTATCAGAATATGGCAAAACTAACTTTTTACCCCTAAATGAATTTTTAGAATATGGTGCTTTATTTGAATTACCCGCATACAATTGATTGTCATGCGATAAATCTGAGTTGTAAAAATGTCCATATAAAGTTGTTCTACCATCAGCTAAATTAATTTCTTTCAGTGTTGAACTCTGGTATTGAAAATCTATATTTGTTACATTATCGTTAATATAATCAATTGAGACAACGGATACATTATTATCAAAAAGACCATTAAAACCGTATCCTCGCGTTCTATAAATTGCAACAAAATCACCTTCATTGCCAGATAACTGTCGCACGTCGCACATTACATTATTATTACCGTCAATCTCAATATAATTGTTGTCCAATAATGACAGATATGGTTTATGTGTTAATACAACATCAGTATAATCGAAATCATCCTTTTTATATAATATTACGTCAAATTTATTGGAACTCTCTGGCACATTACCAATTTTTGTCGTCAGCGGCGACAAATGGAGTGTTGCTATCAAAACACAAAACTCATCAAAATAAATACCATGTCTTTGTAATAATTTTTCAAATTGCTGTTTTGTTTGTCTAATCATTTCAATTAATAAATGTTAATGTATTATTAAAGGTCGTAATATACTGTGAAGTGATTATTGTTCACTAATATTTGATAAATGTTTGTTGTTGCAAAATGAGCTTGGTCTATATTTTCATTCACATGCAAATGGCGTGTGGTTTCAGACACATATGAACCAGCACCATAAAACTGCCCATTAATTCCAGCACAATCTCCCCATCTATGTGTTATATCATCAATGTTATGGATATAAACATCAGATAAAAACGGACAATTATAAAAAGCGTTTTGATTAATAGAACAGCTTGTACTATAAAAATGTAATTCAGTTAAATTAGAATTATATTCAAATGTATATGCGCCAACACTCGTACAATTTTCAGGCAGTTTAATTGATTTAATGCCTGTATTACTAAAGCCACTTATTGATGTAAACACACTAGTACCAGTTAAATCAAGACAAGCATCAAGGTATGGGCTAGATAAACTAATTAACTGTGATGAAGAAATATTCGCCCCATTATGATATCTATTGTCCATTGAATTACAGTTAAATCCTTTACTTAATCTGCATCCATTCAGAACACCTTCACCAAAATAAATACATGAATCTGGTAAAGTGAAATAGTCAATGTTTGTGCAACCATCAAATGCATGGTCTCCTATATATTCAACAGTTGAAGGAATATATACACTGGTTAGTCCTGGATTACCAGCAAAGGCATAGTCATCAATCTTTGTTACACAGCCAGGTATTACAAAATCACCAACGAGACCCCTGCCGTGGAAAGCGTGTTTACCAATGACCCTTACATTTTCACTACCAGGAAAATATTTGTTCCCGCGGTCTAAAATACCAACTACCAATTCATAATGATTATCGTCATTTAATTTACATATACAATGCTCGGTTATGAAATAACCATTTTGGGTTTTAACATCATCATTTGAATCAATTCCATTTAAAGGGCAATCAATAAAAGCTGTTGGGTCAATTGTTTTAACTGAATTTGTTGTATAATTTAGTTTAAGTATACTCAAACTTGTACACCCATTAAAAGCATTAGCTCCAATGTTTGCTGCGGTAGTAAAGGTATTTAAACTAGTACAACCTGAAAAAGCACTATTTGGTATATCAGTGTTGTCATTCAAATGTACAGTTGTAAGTGAATTACATCCTTCGCACAAACCATCTCCAATAGTTACAACATTATTAATTGTCAATTCAGTTAAATTCAGACAATTTTTAAAAGCACCTTCATCATAAACCTTATCCGTAACCACTCCAGTATCTGTTCCATTTTCAATATAACCGCTTAACGGACATTTACTGAATGCATTTTTACCAACAGTGAAATTATTATTTACTGTAACATAAACCGTAGTTTCATCAGCGAAATCCCTTCCATAAAACGCATAATCACCAATACCATTAAATGCATATTGTTCGATATTACTTTCACATGAACCAACCACAATTTTTTTATCATTGTCTATAATACTAGCACCATCTTCAGCTGTACGATAATACCCACAAGGACTGTCAGCTCTGGCTGAAAGTATATTACAATCCTTGAATGCTTTTGAGTCGATATAGTGCGCTGATACCAGATTTATACGTTCCAATCCACTATTTTCAAACGATTCACTTTCAAAATGTGTACCATACCTTAACAATACACTATGTTCATCATTATCTGAATCATTAAAATATTCACAATCTTTAAAAGCCGATTCATTATATTTAATTGGTATGCGTAAATGACTTAATGGCTTTAATCCTTGAAAAATACCGCACCCCTCGAACATACTACGCGGAACAACACCATCTAAGAAATTAAAATCAACTTTACTGTCGTTATCATAATCACCCGCATGTATTTCGGCTAACATTGTGTTGTTTTTAAACGCATTCTCCATATCACCAAGGTTTCTATGAGTTACGACGTTTTTATTCCAATTAATATCAGTAAAACAATTATTAGCGTGCGTATAATATTCATACCCATAATTGCTTCTACTGGCACGACTAACATCATTAGGTATTGTTCTAGACAGAACTGTTCTACTTAACCAGACTGTTCCTGGTGTAAGGTCTGAATCACAATAGACATTTTCTTCCGCTGGTTCAAAATATTGGCCTGGATACATCAAAATTAAATTGATTGTACCGTCTAATTTGGTTACATGTGAATCTTTATCTTCATTAGCATAATCATAATTAACTGAATAATCAATATTAGCAACAATCCCATTATCTGTATACGATATGTCCAATATTTTAATATCAGAACCACCATTATTACGTTCATATAATTCTATATAACCACCACCTTCAGTAATATCATAATAATGATAACTACCAGGATAGTATTTACAATCTTCAACAATTTTTTTGAAATACTTACCGCCTAAATAATATAGTAAACCAATACTTTGACCATCATTTACCAATAAAGCCGCAGATTGCGATATCAAATGACCATCAAGTTCAAGTGTTCTGGTTAAACCGTCGAATATCTCTGATTTACTTAGTGTGTTTTCACCTAATGTTATTACACTGGCTGGTATATGTACATTAGTACCGTTATTGCAATATATATCAACACCAGAAAATGCATCCGATTTAATTTCAACTACATTATATCTATTTCCATCACCAACCAAATTAGTAATAATATCCTTGCCATCACCTGATTTAATCAGGGTGTCACTTAGAGTTGATGCACTTGGACGTTCAATTAAGGCGTTCTCTATATTGGTATCACTTATTTTTACTACTTTTGAAAAATTATTGTACTCATTATTATTGTTGTTTTTAATATCAACGGTTACAAAAGTACATCCATTAAAAACATCATTTTCTTTTAAGTCCAATTTATTACCATCAGAAGTGTCAATTAAAATCTTTTCAACACCACTTTGGGCAAAACATTCAGAATATAGTTCCTGTTTGCCAGTTGTGAAAAATCCGTTAGAAGCATTTCCAGTACAATTAAATCTAAGCGCTTTAATATTAGTGCAATTATAAAACGCATTTTCATATATAGCCGTCACTCCATTGATATATAACGGATTTGACACTGGGCAAGCAATTGAACTGCAGTTATAAAAAGCGTTTTTACCTATATATTTAAAATCAATTCTATTTGAAACAGTGGTATTTCCAATGGACATTAAACCCGTACAACCATAGAACGCACCTTCACAAATATTGCGATAAGCTGTATCAGTATATATTGTAGCAAAATCTGTATTTTTACACCCAAGGAAAATGGACTTGTTAGCATTATCTAAAATCGCATTATATGCAATTCTACTGTTTATTAACATTCCATTATTGTCAAGTTGCGGGCTGCTGCCATCAGTTATTGTTTCCAAATTAGGTGTATTGGCAAAAGCCAGTTTGCCAATTGGGTTTTTTATACCCTCTGTGTACGTACCATCATTATTAAATGTAATAGCAGGAACTATACTGTCACTTAAAAACTTAATTGTTGTTAAGTTTTGACAATCAAAAAATGCCTTTTCCGCAATAGTTACATGTGCTATAGTGCTGAAATCCGCAAATTCCACAGTAGAACCCTCAAATGAACTTACATCGAAATTAATGGAATAATTAGTTGGGAATGTTATTCCATTATTAATTTTAGCATTTTTGAACGATTCTTTCCCAAAATTATAGAGCATGCAATAAGGATATACCTGTCCAGATATTCCATGGTTAGTTAAATCAACTCTGTGCTGGAATGTATTATCCATACATGCCCCTTCTCCAATCTCAGTAATTACATAAGAAACTGGCACCTGAGTGCTATTATAAGTAACCGTATGGCAATTTGTAACACCTTCATTAAACCAGTGGTCGTTTGCAAAAACAATGCTATAAGTGTCATCTAGTTTTTTTTTCAGAATTGCGCCAGCCTCGCCAAGAAACAATGAATTATTAACCGATACGTCAATATTCTCAATATTATCACACCCGCTAAACGCACACTCGCCAATCACTTGAGTCCAGGAGCCAATACTAACATATCTTAAATTTGTACATCCACTGAACGCATTTTTGCCAATCTCCATAACGCAATCTGGAATTATCACCTCCATCAATTCAGTGCATCCCTGGAAACAGTTGTCTGGAATATTATACCCAGTCCTACTGTTTGGTAAAACGATTTTTTTAATTGGGGAACCACTAAACGCCCCATTTGATAATTCAATATTATTAAAATTGCCGAAATTAATATTAATAGGGGTTTTTCCAATGTAACTTTCACCTAAAACTGGATAGACAGTGTCTAAACTATCACTTAAATTAATTTCAGTTAAATTAGGATAACCATCAGTAGCATAAAACGCAATACTTTTAATATTGCCACCAATATAATCAATAGATGTTAAGTTAATGCCAACTGCATTTAAAAATTGCTCAAAATCACCAGATTCCTGTGCGTTAATTACATAAAATACATAATATACACCGAATTCGGATTGTACCCAACTAGTGGTATTAAGTTTAATTACACCGCTGTCATTGACAAGCCCGTGATTAGTTAAACTATAGTATGTTGGTGTGTGTATTAAAATATCATCGTTAAAATACAAATCCTCATATTTTATCATTACAACATCAGCAAGATTTGACATATACCTACCTATTGTCTTCACCCCTCCGCCACTTTCACTTATCAATTGTTTACAAATGGCAATATCTGCCAAATCGCCACGACAATATGTTGATGTAAAATGGTCTAATTGTTGTTTGGTTAATTCTATCATTTCATTCCTGTTTTATTTCTATTTATTGACAGTTAACAGTTCTTTATAATAATCGTTATTGTTATAATCAATTAAATTCAAGTTCTTAATTTTCTCTATCTTGTCAACCAAGATACTATTATCATACAATAATTCATAATACATATCATTCATTCTAGATACTTCATCCCTTAACTGTTTGTTTTTAGCATGAAGTTCGTTACATCTAATCAACGTTATGAACAACACGAATATGAGTATAAAAACCATTAAAGTTATATAATCCATACTTATTAAAATTATACTATATATAAATATTTCCATATACCAATTTGTCAACACCACTATAAAATAAAAAAAGCCACCCCGTAAAGAGTGGCTACCATTGATGATTGGATATTAAATATATTATTCTTTAGCATTTGCTTTTGCCTCATCAAGAAGCTTCTGGGCTTCCTTCTCATACTCCTTAGCAACATTATTCTTTGCCTGGGTTGGAAGCAACTTAATCCATTCGAGAATCTTCTGCATGAACTCATATGACCATTCACCATTGGCAACAAATCCGCAGCAGATAAAACTACCAATAAACAACAGCCAACTTGAAAGACAAGTCAAACAGAAAGCAGTGAAAACACCAATACCAAAATAAAGGCCAATACCCAAAACAGCTGCATTGCAGATAAATGATGAAATAAAGGCAAACATGTGGTCAGGCCATTTCTTACCAGTTTCTTTGGCTTTCTTATACCATTCAGCTTTTCCAAACCCGTTTTTGAAAATCTGTGTCAATACGACAACCAAAGCAGCCAAACCCATAAAACTATAAACGGCTGCAGCTAACATTTCTACAGTAATCATAATTTAATCTATTTTATTTAATTATTAATTTCTATTTTAAAATTAATGTCAATATAGTCTAAACAAGTGTGTTTCAAAATTTCAGCCATAATCTCACACTTAAGGTCGCATTTACCGTCATCAACCTCGCCAATTAAAGGCTTAACTTGGGCATCAAATCTCAACACTTCATCATCCTCGTTAATCAAACCAAGTTTA
>Ga0326514_10001467_pt1 | contig 15417 bp, 17 predicted proteins | sample 3_2548_0518_D_FD_203653 | JGI IMG/M metagenome (GOLD analysis project Ga0326514, IMG submission 203653) | Bovine rumen microbial communities from UC Davis, California, United States - 3_2548_0518 | ecosystem: Host-associated > Mammals > Digestive system > Stomach > Rumen | place: USA...
TTTGCTTGGTGGTTCTATTTAAGCTAAATGTTACCGTATTATTGCCCGTAAAACTACCGTCTCCTAAAAACATTCCGATTATATATCCATCCTCATAAGACATACAATCACTTTCTTTGTTGTACTCACTTAAAGAAACAGGCAAATAATCATCTATCGTTAAGTCTTTTGTTGCGGTGTACGGCTTATTGTAGGCTTTGTTTAAGTGGTTTGCTGTTGTTTTAATTGTTAAACCGTTGATGAGTTGTATCTCATAATCAGCCGGCTTGTTAAATTTATTGATCTTACATTTTATCTTTTTACCGTTGCTTAATACAGTAACTGTGTCTATATTGTGATTTTTATTGTTTTTATACAGATCTTTTATTGGTGAAACTTTAAATTCATTATGATAGTCGCTCCAATATAGGATTTTGGTTTCGGGGCTTAGCGGGCAATTCGATAAAACGCCAACATTATCACTAACAAAGAAATTGCTATCAGACCATTTTATATTGTGAGCAGAAGCCCAACGTGCAAAATCTTCGTCCATAAACTTGCCGTCTATATAAAGCAGAGAATAAGTTAAAACCGGATATGTAAACATATTGATTTCTCTTGTTTCGCTGACAACTTCCATAAAGACTTTTTGGCATTCAATTAAATCTTCTATATGGTCTACCGCACACGTTCCGTCCGGGAACTCCATACCGCCAAACAACGATTCGAGGTAACATCTGTCAAATATAGAAACATTTGTAAAGGCACTCTGGTCGATGCGTAGGAATGGCTGGTTTAAGCGGAAAATGAGCTTTTGAAACTGCTGTCTTAAGTAATAATCGGGATCTTTCATATAATAGCCCGACTCACAATCCTTCTTCCAAAAATACCAAGCCCATATAAGAATATTCGGGCATCCTACGGCACCGCTTTGACGGTTTGATAAGAATGAAATAAACTCTATACAATCGTCAAAATATGTTGTGAGGTGCTGCGGAGGCTGATTGTTATAGCCCTTTAAAAAGAACAAGCCTTCCGTAGCAAGCTTTGTAAAATCATTAGCCCAGCAATTATGAGTAAGAATGTTATTGTTTAAAGTAAACGACCCGCTTTCGGTGACAGCACAATAAACATCTTCTATAATATCTGTCGGCTCAACAGATTCAACAATCCAACTTCTTTCTCTTGTTTCTTTGTTTTTATTCTCTAACCATTTCCTCTTGTGAGTTGGGCGAATAAAAAAATCGTCTCTCAAATAATGGCGAGAAATAGACATATAATATACGCGGCTTTCGGTATTTGTCAGATTACTGATTCTATCTTGGTACTTAATATCATTGACGGGCATACCAAGCACACATAAAACATCTTGAACAAATTTTAAATTTTCGATATTTGTAGATGAGATTGTACATCTTCCAAATTTATCAATGCAACCATCGGCCGCAAAATATCCTGAAAGCCAACCATATAAATACCCTACGCTCTCGTCAAGACTGGGTAAATGAGTAAATGACATAGGAACACCTTGTACTACCCATTCTTTTTCTGTGCCTGTTATGTTTGCAGGAGTAAAATATGGAATTAACGCAATTTTATCTCCACAAAAATTAACCCTTTTATGAAGGCCTTTGTCCCCGTCTCCGGTATAAAATCCGTGAGCTACCCCAAAAGGTGAAGGCAAAACATTTGACCACGACTTGGTTGTGCTATAAGGGATTTTCATTCCTTGTTCAAGCTTATCTGTGGTTACTTCGCATAAACCTTGTTTTGTTTTAATGAACCATTTGTGGTTGGGTGTGACCATAATAACTTTCTTTGTCCCGCAATGGTTCACAATCAATCTCATTAAATTTTGTTTTCCGAAATTTTTAACTACAGCATCTTCCCATCCGTGATATTTGTTGATGACTTTTACTTGTTTTCCTTCTAATTCCTTTATTTTTTTGACACCTTGTTTTGTCATTATTTTCGTGTCTCCACTAAAGCAATAGGGAAAGTAGCTAGCTGTCGTGCTGTCGTTAAGGTAAAATCCACGGCTGAACTCCTGCTCTAACCATTGTTTTGCTGTTCTTAAACCCCACATTTTTTTAATTGTGGTAAAGATTTTATTTAAGCCAAATAATTTATCTTCGCTTTTGCCTTTTTCACTCATAAAACTGCGTATATCTTTATGATTGGCATTTGCGTTAGGATCAATAGAAGCATCGGCAACTGTAGTTTTATCGACAAAATTATCAATAAACTCCGAGAAATCAAGCTGACTTGGATGCACGCCGTTGATGTATTCAAAATCCTCCCCATATTTGTTTTTTAAATCTTCCAAACAGCGTTCAAAATCTTTTGATAATTGCAACTTTATATCCATTTTACACCTCCTTGACCCACTCAACAGCCTTTTTAAAAGGCATCATTTGATTATCAACCTTTAAGACAGGTACCTCATCAAGCCCCATTTTTAACATTGTGTCAACGTCATTGATTTCGGTAAATTCGATATTTTTTGCTTGTAATTTCTTCTTTAGCACAGTGCATTTGGGGCAGCCTGTCGAATATAAAACTACTTCCATAACATTTCTCCTTTTTGCAAAAAGTATTTATGTAAACGCATTTCTGCGGAATATAGGGAAAATCTATACGGGCGGTTCTATTCCCGTCCGGAAGCCGTTTCAGGCGTTGATTAAGTCTGCAATATTATTTGTAGTTTTGAGCTTTTCGATAAACTTGTAATAGTCAATGATGGGCTGAAAATAATGATTAAATTCTGTCCAAGTTTTCATTGTGTGACCTGTGTATGAAGTGTTCCACGGTTTTGAAAAGCAGATTTTATGAGGGCAGGGCGAGTGTTTAAGGTAGTCGAGACAATCATCAATAAGAAGATCACCCTTAACCAAATTTTTGTCCTTACACACTATAAACATATCTGCTGTGTAAAACGGGAAATGTTTTTTGAGCCAATTATGTTTTGCCTGAACAAAATCGGGGTGAGTAGCAGATAAAAAGTAAATTTTATTGTCTTTTGCCAATTCACACAAAACCTTGGAAACACCAGTGTTTTCTTGCAAATTCTCAATCAGCTCTCTGCACATAAATTCAGTGAAAATATTTTCACAATCCGGCTTTAAAAATTTCTGCACTTCGTATTCCGTTATGTCCTCGATTTTTACGTTGTCTTTGTATTTTTTATTATACTTTTCAAGCAAAACCTCAATAAGATTATTACAAGTTTCGTCAATATCGACTAATATTTTGATGCGATCGCCTCCTTTAGTCCCAACCGTACTTCTCCCCTTCTCGCAAAAACTTTATATAAGAGTGAAGTTCTTTTGGGGTATCGTATTTTTCCCAGCTTTCTATGGATTGTGTGATAACTTCTTTACAGTTACTAAAATCGTATTTAATTTTAGCTCCTATCAGATATGCGTAGCCCTTTACTTTTTTGTGGAGTAAATTTACCTGTATGCCTCCCCCAGATACATCGACAAAACTTATGCCGTCAAAATTAGGATATTTTTGCAAAGCATTGGTTACTGAATTGTATATTTGTTCAAGCTTTGTTTTATGAGATGCTATAGTTTCGGGAGATAAAAAATGCAAACGCTCTCCCAATCCGTCAATTTTTTTATTCTCTTTCATAATAAATCTCCTTTTATGAATATTATTCTTTTACAGGTCGTTTTCTGCCCTATTATTTGCTTTGACAACATCAAAACCTTCGGGGTAGCGTTTTGAGAGCTTGTCGATATTCATTTGTAAAATCTCGTCTAAATCCCAGCCAAAAGCGGTACACATTAAAGCAACATACCACATAACATCACCCAGCTCTTTTTTAGCGTGCTGTATATCAATGGGCTTTTCGTGAAAAATTGCTTTTTTGATAAGGTCGTTAAACTCTCCGACCTCGCCCGACAAACCCAAGCAAGCGTTTAGTATTGCGCCCGTGTCCGGAAATATTTTTCGTCTTGTATTGAGGTAAGACCAATCCTCCAGCCTTTGCGTTGACTTGCCGTCATTAGTAACATTTGCAAGCACCTGATATTCTTTACCTGTCATTTTCATCCTCCATAAAAAGATTTCGTATAGCCTGTGCTGTCAAGCGGCTATCTTCGTTTTCAAAGATATGTGCTACCGTATACTTAGCATCCTTAAAAGCCGTATCGTCATATTCAAGCCTTTCGTTTGCAGAAGTGTCACTATCGCCCCTTGCCATCATTCTTGCTTGTCTTTCGGATGCAGGGACAGACAGGTAAATTACTAATGGCTGTTTATTGCCTTTGTAATTACGTCTGAAATAATCAATGCCCGGTAAGTCGATAACATAGACGTCCGATTCTTCTACCTGTTGAGTTGTGCCACAGTACCGATAACCGTTATACTTGGTATAAGCGACCATAGCATCGGGAGAGATCTTGTCAAATTCTTCTTCCGATATAAAGATATGCCCCTGCTCGTTCTCTGTGCGAGGAGGTCTTGTTGTGTAAGATTGAAGTTGTTTTAACCCGTACACTTCTTCAAGAAAATTGGCTACGGTGGTTTTGCCACTGCCCGATTCTCCGCAAAGTAAAATAATTTTGCTCAATCTACCATTCTCCTTTCGTTATTATGTTTGTAACTCTGCCCTCATATTATATATTCTCTGTTGAGCGAGATTATAGTATTCTAAATCCAACTCTATCCCAATAAAGTTTCGGTTAGTATTTAGAGAAGCTACCCCCGTGCTGCCACTACCCATACAATTATCCAACACGGTATCACCCTCGTTAGTATATGTTTTAATGAGATATTCAAGCAGTTCAACGGGTTTTTGGGTCGGATGCAGCAATTTTGGAACCGGCACTCCCGCAAAATCTAAAATAGATTTAGGGTAATAATCGTTGTTTTGGGTGTAAAAAGAATTATAATCACCATAACACCCTCTCTGTTTATTGCTATGTCCTTTTATTCTAAACTTGCCTTTTGTCATTTGCGGGTTATATACGCATTGTTTTTTGTAGAACACCGCAATATCTTCGTGACAGCGTAATGGCTGTTTCTTGGCGTTTAAAAACCCACGGCAATAATGCTTATCCCATACCCAACAATATTTGAAATTTTTGAGATTGCTTTGTATTAGTGCAGAAGTAAACGGTTGGCAACAATGTAGGACAATAGCTCCATTATCTTTAATAATTCGGTTATACCCCCCCCCACAATTTTTCAAAAGGGATAACATTATCCCACTTATTTTGAGTTATGCCGTAGGGTAAATCACATAAGATCATATCTATGCTTTTGTCGGGAATATTTTGCATTATTTCAAGGCAATCGCCGTGATAGAGCTGGACATCAACCGCAGACATAAGACCTTATGACCTCGAATAATTCTTCCACCTCGTTTTTGATTTCTTCATCGGGCAAGTCAACGTATAAAGATACTGCACTGCCGAGGTCAAGACTGAAAATACCCATTATAGATTTAGCATCGACTACATATCTTCCGCTTGCCATAGCGACCGGAAACGGTATGGTCTGCATAGCATTAACAAAGGATTTCATCTTGTCGATAGTGTCAAGTTTTATTTTAATTTGATTTTTCATATTAAACCTCCTGAACTTCTATATCCTCAAACAAGACGGGGAGTTGTGTCTTAAACTCTTTCAGCATCATATTAGCAATTTCACGCATTTGCGGATGTGCTGCGGGCGATGTACGGAGTTTAAAAAAGTGCCGCCATTCACGGATATTCATTGTTGTTACGATTTCGGTTTTTAAGCTATTGGGAAGTACAGACCTTGCTTCTTCGGGTGTAGCACCGTTATTGAGCAAAAGCATATATTCGCTTTCAGATAATGCCATAGCTGTCTCCCACGTTTTATAGTTTTCACTGTCTGTGTCCCAAAAACAAGGCTTAATAAAAGTAAGCTCGTTGCCGAATTTGTCTTGCGTGTAGTTACAGTACCTACTGCTCTCCTGACTATAGCTTGCAATACGGTGTCTTACGATTTCGTGGGTTATGCCCCTGTCACAAATAATACGGACTGTGATTTTTTCGTGTTCCAGCACGCTTTCGTGTCCTCGCTTAATAACACTGCGGATAAATTTTTCTGCTGTGCCGTCCCCGATTTTGCCCTCGGATTTATAGCAGGTACGCCCTGCGGCTTCAATGGTTTTTATTATGGTATCGGGGTCAAAACTGCCCTCGATTTTAAAATACGGCTCGATTACTCTCATTTATCGCCCTCCTTAAAACTGTTTACTGCCGCAAGTATAAAATTGTCAAAATCGTCTGTGGTTACGCCCCAGTCCTCGCATAAGTCGGCAAGGGATGTACGGCAACATTGTTTATAGATCATACTTGCGATTGCTTTTGCTTTTGATTCGTTTATTTGTATCACCTCATTGTTTCTACATATTATATATTCTCTGTTTGGCGATAGAAAAATAATTTGTATCTATCTCGACCCCGATAAATTTACGATTGAGATTTTTGCAAGCTACCCCGACCGTTCCGCTGCCCATAAACGGATCAAGAATTAAATCATTATTATTGGAATGTTTCTCTATCAACGCACTAATTAAATTTAGCGGCTTTTGGGTAGGATGCGCAGTCCGCTCCGTTCCTGAACAAATAGGATAAGTATATATGCCTTTATCATATTCACTATGAAATGTGGGCTTACTCCCTTTTACGGCTGTGATAAAATATTCTGTTCCGTTGGTTAAATAATTTAATTTGCTGTTTATTGGAATAGGATTTGTTTTCTCCCATTTGCACAATCTTAATTGTTTAAATTTTGCGGTTTCTGCCGCATTTTTTAAGTCAGATATTTTCCAAATATCGTAAAAACAAATAATTGAACCACTCCGTTTTAAAACTCGATAATATTGAGAAAACAAAAAGAATAGATCGAGCTCTTTTTTATCCCATTCACCAAAATCAAATTTAGGCGGGGTCTTGCGGTGTTTTGTATCATTTAAACTATTCCAACTCCCCCCCCTATCGAAATTTGTTTGGCGGCTTATAAGATAAGGTGGGTCTGTTACGATTAAGTCCACCGATTTGTCGGGGATGGATTTGAGGATATCCAAACAGTCTGCATTATGTAATTGTATATTTTGCAACAACTCACTCCCTTAGTAGTGTCTTAGTAGTATCTTGGTAGGTGTCTTGGTAGGTGTCTTGTGGGTAACTTGGTGGGCGTTACATTTGTGTATAAATAATTTTTCTGTGGCTTTGAATTGATTTTGCTTATTTCTATCAAGTGTCCGCGTGATAGATTTTTCCCATATACTTACAAAATCATCGGGAGCGGTCTGCTCCGATATAAACATCAAATGTGTTTTACTGGTTTCTCGTGCATACTCCCAAAAGGCATTACTATCAAATATACCACCCGAATAGCCTGTTGTGTTATTGTATGGTGGGTCTGCGTATATGATGCAATTTTCGGGTAATTCTACATCTTTGTAGTCTTTGCAGGTAAACTCAACGTGCCGCATCTTTGATAACGCTTGAACCATACTTCGCTTAGCTTCGTCACAATAGTTTCGTCTGCCGCCTTTTGAGTTAAAGCTATGTCCGTACCCGCCAAACCACTTACCACCAAAAGAACAGCCAAACCCCACAAACCCTGTTAAAATAGGATCATTGTCTTTATGGTCTTTGATGTAATAGTATTCTTCTTTAGTGATGCTGTCGGGCAATTCATAGCCCGATTGAATACCTTTGAGCATTTGTATTAAATAATAATGGTTATCATTACATATTACCCTATCAAAATTTAGGGCTAAAATGCTTTCAACGGAACACGCCCCACAGAATAAACTGACGAGAGCCGTCTCTCTCTCTCTCTCTCTCGATTGCTTGCGCAATCGGTTTGGCTATACGACTTTTGCCGCCTTGATATCTCATTGATTACCTCCGAAATTGGTTTTGCTATGCGGGTTTTACCGCCCATATACTGCATACTAAACTCCCGTCCTAACTGCCGCAAATAACAAGATTGCGATTATAATACTTATAATCATTAGTAATATTACAGTAAGTTTCTTTTTCACTTTTAGACTCCTTTGTTTTTTAAATTTTATTCTTTGATAATTCAAAATTGATTTGTCCTGTCTCGTTATCTGTTTTAACAACAGCTTCATATATATCGGACTGGACAGGCAGGTACTTGATGCCGTATTTTTTATTCCACTTTTTATTGATACGTTTTTTGCAGTGCCTACGGACAGGTTTACCATAAAATAATTGTACTTCCTTATCGGTCGTCAAATTTGATAACGCATCGAGCGCGTTTATAAGTTCTTTTGCGGAAACACCTAACATATCAAAAGACATCGACAAATCATTAAAAGCATTTTTACTATAAGCCAATTCCATATCGTCTCCTTTTAAAAAATCACATTTCGTGATACCTCTATCATTTGTATTTAAACGTAAAGCTGCATAATTTTCTGTCCCCCAATAATCGCATTTAGAAATCAAAAAAGGGGAGCCGCAATTTTTACAGTTTCGCGGATGTTTTTGTGCTTGGATAGTCCCATTTTTTTCGCAAGATTTTGTGTGGATTATCATCTTCTAATGCTTGTCCGCAAAATTTACAGAACGGAGGTACTACTGCTATTTCCGATGTTCCAAAAGTTGTGTTTTCCGACACCACATTTGAGCAGGTCGGACAGGTTTTGACGGAATACAAAGATGCCTCGTGAGTTATAGTTTTTGGAAAACGATACGACATTTGGTTGCGGATCATATTGCAAGTATCTCTAATTTCAATTAAAGACTCAAAATCCCATTTAGGAAGGCGACCACACGCGGCACAGAAGTGAATATAATCTAATTTTTTCAGAAAATCTTTCTCGTTTGGTAAATTGTTGTCCATAATATCACCTGTTAAAATAAAAGTTTTAAGTTTCAATAAGTGGTTTGTTGTAAATTTGCAATTTTTCTACAATAAGATCTTTAGGCAAAATATTTCTACAAAAATATGCGCTGGCAAATGGTGTTCCTTTAATTGGTGTTTGCATATTTTGAGAATTATGAAAAGCTATACGGCTATCAAAGCTTAATAATTGAATACCGTTTTTAAAAAATTTATATCTGCTTTTTCCTTGCAAACTATTAAGAGGAAGCAATACGGCAAACGGTTTATTTAATTCATACAAACGTGAGATAATTTTATCTTTTATAGAAAACGGAGGATTTGTAACAATCAGATCCCAATGGCTTGGCTGGTATGTAAAAAAATCCTGTCCCTCTTCTATACAACTTCTGATTACTTGATACCCCCCCCTTAATAAAACTTTGGTAAAATGCCGACCAAATAGCATCACAAGGACACCATATTGTTTTATCTTTAGGAATATATTTTAAAATCGGATCTACCGCATAATATGGAGTATACGATTCGTCTGCTGTGCTGGATTTGTCGCTTGTTAGATAACCTATATTTAAACCCATATCATTCTCCTTTTTTTAATAATCAATCCATTTTGCATCAAAATATTGTTGTGCCAAATTTGGCATATCTCTTTCAATTTGTTTTAAATATTTGACAGAAGCACATTCATTTATTTTGCGCTTTTGATCTGCTATCACAAATTCTCGCAGGGATTTCTTTTTGAAAAAATTTGGTTGATTACAGTAGCGAGCTACTGTAATATATATTCCCCGATACGGACTTTCTTCATAGCGATTGAAACGCATTATATATGGCAGACAATGATATTGTCTTAGCAGCTCTATACGTTTGAATAAATCCCATAAATCTTGTTGCCAAAAATCTATATCCCATTTGTCGTTACGGTCATACCCGCAAAACACATAAAATTTGGGGATTGTGTTAGTATACTGCCGTAATAATTTTAATTTGCTTTTGATGAGTTCGTAATCGTTTACGTTATCAAAAGCAAAAATATAATCGCCATCATATTTACTTTTGAAAAGCATTTCGCACTTTTCTGGTGTTAGGATCCTTTCGTCAAGACCTTGGTTAAACTGAAACGGACGATTTATAGCTTGTAATTCGGACAACATTGTTTTCCATTGAGGGTGTCCGAGAAAATTATCATCAAGTAAACATATTTTCTTCCTTGTAGGGTCAAAAAATTCCGACAAACAACTATGTTGCTCAACCTTTTTGTAATTTTTATTGACACAAAATGAGCATTGACGAAAGCAGCCTCGTGTTAGGAATCCTATTGAGTAATCAAGATAATATTTAAAATCAATACGTTTACCTCCATTATCAAGTTTGGATTGCACCCATTTATCGTACAAGTGATAATCCGGAAATTGATGCTCTATTTCGTATGGAAGTTTCGGAGCTTTGTCGTAATAAAAACCCGTACCCCCATATTCAACATTAGGCAAAGATAAAATTGAATTATCTATTGGGGTATCGGTAAAAACTTTCGATATAAACACTTTATCAAAAGTTGATAAATTGTCGTAGTCGGTCTTTAACTCAACATAAGCTCCCTGTGATTTGTAATACCCGGAAATTTTCATACACGCCAAATTTGGAAACCTGTGCTTTTTTCTACCGATCAAGTCTGCATCTATAATAGCGATTTTCATAGTTTACCCCTTTTTGTTTATATTCTCTACAATTTCATAATCGGTGATCCACCACTCAAATGCATTTGGTACAATACGCCATTCGTTATTTACTTTTTGTTTTTTCGGGCGTTTCTCCCAACGGTTAAGTTTGATAACCATACCGTCTTGAATGGGCGTAGTCTTGAACGCTGTTTTGACCGTGAAATTTTTTGCAGGAATTGACTTGTAAATCTTCATTTCACAAACGGCGTTGGTTTTTAAGCAGATAGCCTTGAAGTTTGGTGAATAGCTGTCATTGAGTTCTGTCACCATAACCAAATTTTTACTATCAACATTATATTTGCGATTGAGATAACCAAGTACGTTATAAGCCAATGCCGCAAGGTATGTTTGCGGATATTCTTCCTCGGAAACCGTACTGTTAAGGCATTTAATAAACTCAATATCGTCCAAAATTTTATACTGCGTTTTACTATGCCCCGACTTTATTACATCATTTATAAAACAATATGCCTGAAACGGTAAATCCTGCGGTAAATCTGCTTTTTTCGCCGTATTTTTACCCCAATATTTTTCTATATTGGCTATTTTTGACACTAATGTATGAATATTACCATATTGCTTAAAATACCCGATATAGACAAGTTTTAAGAAATTTGTCTTATTGATAGCTTTTACAAGGCTACAATACACATCCTCAAAGGTTGTGAGATTGGATTTAGAGGTTTCGTATACCGCCAATGCTGCAGCCGTGCCTATGCCTTTTATACTTGACAGGTTTGGGTAAATGGACTTCGTGGCATCGTCAACGGTGAATTTTGTGGTATCGGTGCCGTACACATAGTCCTCGATTTTATAGCCGAAAAAGTTGACAGCTTCGTTAAGCAGTTCCGCAACTTTATCTTTATTATCTTTGCTTTGATAATGGTTAAGCTCCACTTCATAAAAGACAGATGTATGATGTGCTTTGACCCACGCAACATACAAGCTATCGTTTGCCATAGCCAAGGCGTGAGGGGCGTTAAAGGAATATCTTGCACTGTCTTTGATAACCTGATACACCCTATCAAAATTATTAAGGTTTGAGATTTTGTCAAGCCAATGCTGACGAAGAGTATCTTCCACCTTTTTTAAAGCCTCTCCTTTGAGTTTTTTCTTGCTGATTTTTTTTATGGTATCGTAGCTGTCCTTCATAGGAATACCGAGGTATGAAAAGATTTTCATAACCGCCTCTTGATATAACATATAATGAAAACAATCTTCCAATAATTCATCGATCATCGGCTCACCGTTGGTATATTTGATACGCTTTAAAAATCCGTCCAGCAAGGATTTAAAGCCGGGACGTATGCCCGCGATAAAAGCGGCAAGCTCTTTGATGTTTTTAGGCTTGTATCGTTTTGCTTTTTCGGTAGTTGACTTTCGCTCAACTTGATTTAGTCCTTGCGTTGCCCCTATTGCGTATAGCTGCCAAGTGTCGGGGTCATTTGATACCATTTGTCGAAGCTGTCTTGTTGTAGGAATAGGCATATTAAGAGCATTATACAGTTTATAGATTATGGTAACTACATCAACAATGAGAAAATCGTCTTTGACATAACCGAAATAATCTAACAAACCACCCTCGATATTGCAAACAACACTTGTTTTACCCGATTTTGACACACAGCGGATAAGTCCGATCTCATACTTAATATCACCATAGCCTGACACATCTTTTTGAGTTAATACACCGTTAAAAAGCATAAAGCCGCAAGCGTGACATTTTGCCTGTTCAATGATGCCTTGATAAGGCTTGCTATCATAGAAGATTTGCAAGTGTTTTTTATCCTTGATATAATCTTCTATATGTATATTCTCTTTTTCATCGTCCTCGGCATTTTTCACAGCCTCGTTAAAACTGTCGATTTGTTTTGTGATGTCGTTTGCTATTTGAGGGTCAAGACCCTGCACAGATGCGTAAAGTTTGAATCCGTTTTTCTCCGCAAGGGTGCCGACAGCCAAAAGCGGATAGCAGCTATAGTCTCCAAAAAGTTTGCGCGCAGCAGATACAAAAGGCTGTTGGCTGCTAACATTGTAATCGATATCGGGGAGTTGATGAGAATCAAGCACACGTTCCTTTGTGATAAATCTTTCGGGATAGATAGGAACCTCACACTCAAACCTATCCATTGTTGTGAAACCTAACAATTTACTTGTATAGTATGAGCTGGCACTGCCCCTTGATGTAGGTGTAAGCTGACCTCCAAAATCGTTTACTGCGGAATGAACCAAAAAATAATTGTCAAGGAAATAATCTACGCTTTGGCTTTCTTTTATTTGCTGAAACTCATAATCTATGCCCGCCTGTCTTTCGGGTGATCTGATTTCCTCTTTTGAATAAGAATCTATAAGGATTTTGTATAATTCAGCCGCCCTTTGGTCGTAAGACAGGTTTTTATAACCAGATAAAATTGGTATTTTAAAGTCGGTGTTATAGGTCAGATCGTCACAGTTATCAATAAAGATAAATGTATTTAGCATAGAATAAACTATTTCTTCGGGTGGAATAACGTCTTGGTCTAACATTCTATTATATAGTGTAGTTCCTGACGGAAAATCCATATACCAGCCCTGTTCTTCGGGGTAGTTAATTTTTTTGCGGAGTAGCAAGTTATCCCTTTGGACTTTCTCGGCATCGTTAAGGTAGTGAGTATCAAGACCGATAATAGTTTGAATACCGAATTGTTTGTGCATTTCATAAATACGCTGATTGATTGCTTTTTGTTCCGGAGTGTTATTAGCTTGATACTCTAAAAAGAAACTATCCCCAAAATGCTGCCAAACCGACAGCCATAACTCGGTAGAATCTTCATACTTCCAGCCTGCGATACACGCAGAGGTCACATACACCTCGTCCTTGTTTAATGTAAATAACAATTTTAAATCAATACGGGGCTTATAGTAGTAGCCGTTTTCGTGTGCTTCGGAGCAGATGTAATTGAGCTTGCGGATAGCGTTATAGGTGCGGGCGATAATTACGATATGACAATTTGTGTTATCTTTTTGTTGATTATCCTTGACCCAGTATGCTTCCATAGAATAACGAAAACGGATATCCATTTCTTTGCATAATTTATAACAATATAACCACTCACCCGGAAAGCCGTGTTCTCCCGAAAAGTAAAGCTGGCCGCCATTCTCTTTTGAAAAATTAATAAAGTTTTCAATAGAAGTCACCGAATCGGGCATAATAAAATTAGACCAAGCTGTGTGCTTATGGTAATTCTCGACACACATATTCATTTCATTCACCCATTTTTCGGGAGAATATGGGAAATTAAAGGTAAGTTTTGGGAGAATAGTTTTTACCACAGAAACTATATCTTGCTGTGAATACATTTGATCCCTCCTACGGTCGGTACGGGCAACAGTTATTACGTTGACTGCACAAGAAGTTACAATAATAAAAATCGGGGTTAGGCGCAAAGCGTTTCTCTATGCTTATCATAAACAGCATTTGTTTAGCCCACATAATTGCTTCTTCAAAATTGTCTTTATCCCACGGTGTTTCATATTGTTTTTGCATTTTAAATAAATTCCAGCGGAGCTTATCGACCTTGCTATATTTTTTGATAATAGGGATCGAATACAGATAAAGCTGCCGTTTAAATGTTTTAAAATGCTCTTCTTCTGTTTTGCTGACCTCGCCGTTTTTTTTGAATTTGAGAGTTGAGCTTTTGTGGTCTACAATAATTATCTCACCCGTGGTTTTATCTTTGAGCAGCAAATCAATAAAGCCGACAAATTTATAATTATCGATTTTGAAAGATACTTTTTTCTCGACCCCCAAAATCTCGTAAGCTGATTTATCAAAGTTGAGATTATTAAAATATTCCAAACCTTTATCGTAATATGATTGCCGCAGATCGATTTTATTTGGCGGTGCTTCGTGAGGTACTGCTTTATCGAAACCTTGCTCGTATTTTTGGCTTATATTTAACTCGGATAATTTACCTTTGAAATACTTTTCAAGAAGTGAGTGACAAAAACTGCCGTATTCCGAAAAGAAACCATCCTCTTTATCCTCGCAGTCGATATACATAGCCTTCCACTCGTAAGGGCATTGTTTAAAGGAATTAAGACGGCTAAAAGACCATTCCATAGTTGATATGATAAAATCTGTTTTTGTCAATACACTCGCCTCCTTCTATGTAAAAGTGATTCAAAAATTTCTTTGCCTTGATCGACAGGCGATTCTTTTTCACCGAGCCAACCGTTAGCGTCATAAATAAAAAATACGTTTGAAAAATTTTTTAATAGAGATACGTTTTTGATTATTTTTTTATAATCAACATCTGTGTCAAAAGCTATAGTTATATCCCGGAAACCACGTTTGAGAAGTATCTCAATTTGATAATCATTGAGATAGCTTGTTTCGGCTGATAAAGCGAAATATCCCCATTGATACGCCTTCATTACGGATTTTAGCCCCTCAAAAATAAAAACGGGTTTGGTGTAGTTATCTTGAAATTGCTCTTTCATGCCGCAGAAAAAATCCATATTCCCCAATTTGTAGTAATTCATATATTTGGGGATTTGAAGTGTTTTGTAGTTTGGATAACGCGTCCGGCCTTTAATACCGATAAGGTTAAAATTATCGTCATATATAGGATAGACAATACGGTTGGCCTGATTATCTATGCGGATATTAAACTTTTGCATAGTTTCTGCGGTTATGCCCTCGTCTAACCATTCCTTTGGCGGGGTAAGAGGATATTGCTCCAAAACGGACATATTTAATATAGCATGTTGTATTTCCCTGTTTTGAGGCTGTTTGGATTTAACAAAATGTAACGATTTGAGAAAACTCAAAGTATCGTTTTGCTGAATATTTGCCAAATCGGTATTTGTA
>Ga0326514_10001468_pt1 | contig 15417 bp, 11 predicted proteins | sample 3_2548_0518_D_FD_203653 | JGI IMG/M metagenome (GOLD analysis project Ga0326514, IMG submission 203653) | Bovine rumen microbial communities from UC Davis, California, United States - 3_2548_0518 | ecosystem: Host-associated > Mammals > Digestive system > Stomach > Rumen | place: USA...
TCCGTTTCACTTTTGATAATAACTACTTCAATGATAAGTATCAAGGTATCCCAGAAGGTGGCTACACAGCCCTGGTTGAGAAGATGCTTGACGGGTGTGACGTACGGTTGGGTATTGACTACTTCGACCACAAAGAGGATCTTGATGCACAAGCAAGCCGTATCATATACACTGGAGAAATAGATCGCTACTTCAACTATCAGTATGGGCATTTGCAGTATCGTACAGTTTCATTTGAAACCGAGCTGTTGAAGGGTGTCACCAACTATCAGGGCAATGCCGTTGTCAATTACACGGATGCGGAAACTCCCTATACTCGTATCATTGAGCACAAGCATTTCGAAATGTTTGGAGCGGCTTTGGAAGAGTGTCCCGATACGGTAATCTCTCGCGAGTATAGCAAGGAGTGGCAACCTGGGGACGAACCTTACTATCCAGTGAATGACGCCTCCAACTCCCAGCTATATGCTCAGTACAAAGCCCTTGCCGATGCTCAAACCAAAGTCATCTTTGGTGGTCGTTTGGCGGAGTATAAGTATTACGACATGCATAAAGTGATAGAACGGGCGTTTGAGGTGGTGAAGGAGTTGTGATGCTCTGTCCATGATAATGATCTAAACCGTGAAGAGACGATACATGCTAAGCAATATTGTGTTACGTTCGATTTTGTGAAAACTATTGTGCCTGTTGCTTGTGTATACAGCATTGACAATTTACTTGGATCGTTCTGTGAATTGTGTGGGGGTAGAGAAATGTCAGAAGTGTGTTAATTATAAAGAGTACGCTTTTTTATGTCATTCATGAATGGGAGGTGTTTTCTAGAATTTTATGATAATAATCGTAAACGGCCTGAGAACATGTTTCTATCGTATATAATTTATTGACGGTTCGGAATGCTCGCAGACGGTAAGGCTCCAGCTCTGTTTCTTTAGCCGTAGACAGTTGTATAAGCAGATTGCTCAGTTCTTTAGTGTTGTCATAGGGGAAACCTATTGGCGCACCAGTCATTTGTATGCCATTTTCAAACTGCTCTTTGGTACCAGCATTGTTATAGCCGACAACGATGCAACCATTAAACATTGCTTCTGTCATACAGAATCCGAATCCTTCAGATTTTGACGAAACAATGATAGCTAACGCATGTCTCATGTAATTATCAACGTCATTTTTTTCACCAAGGATGTTGACTGTTTCTTCTATGTGTTGGACTGCAATGAAATCCTTGATGTCCCTGAAGTATTCTTGATCTGTAAAAGCGCCCAATACTATTATGTTGGGCAAGTTTGGATTTGTCTTTTTTGCTAAATTGTATGCCTCAAGCAGTTCCTTGAGACCTTTGGTGGGTTCTATACGACCTGCGTACAAAAAATAGTTGTCCTTACTATCTATGGGCATTTCCGAATGTTGCTTCTTTACACCGTCATAGATAACGCGTGAACAAAGTTCTGATAAATGGTGATGAACCATAATATTCTTGGTGATACATATATTATAGCACCCATCGTGATTCAGAGATTTATAGAATGTTTTCTTTGATGGGAAATACCTCATGCCAAAGTCTAAATCTGCATATTCACGGAAATGATATATATGTGGAATACCAAGACTTTGAGCTGCTTTCTTGCCGACATCAACGACGCTTACGTTGGTATGAACAAGTTGAATTAAATTGTCCTGGAGAATTCCCTTTATTGTCTTTGTCGCCTTTCTGTTCATCCATATACGGCCTATAATTCTTGGAAGAAAAAGAAAGTAATTTTTTAAGGAATTGAAATCAGGATAGGTATTGTGTTTGAATGGAACGACGTGATAGTTTATGCCTATTTTCTTTAAAGTGTCGGTGATCCCCCCGTTAGTTGGTACGATAACTGTTGGAATAACACCAAGCGGCATAAGACCTTCCACTAATGACAGAAATGCCTTTGTGGCTCCACTGTTTGGTAGCGTGGAATTTAATATATAAGCAACTTTTATAGCCATACTTTATCTGACATTATTATTTAAGACATAAAGATAGATATGCCAGCGATGTTTCCCGCTTTTTGTTGAGAATATGGTGTGGTAGCTCATAGTCACAGTCTTGGATTAAGGTTGCATGGGTATCGTCTTGAAATCTATCTTCGAGATGTAGGGACTGGAGGAATTCCACGATTCGGATATTGTCTTGGCTGTTCAGGTTCCCTTCACGCTTGCTAAAGGCGTAGAACTGCACCTTGTAATTAATGCAGAAAAGACAGCCGTGGAAGGAGTCTGTGACTACGTATGTGGCTTTTTTGAGAAGTCCAATAAAGGCATCTGGGCCGATTCCGGTAAGTACATTTTTGTGGTTCAGATGTTTAGGTCGCGTAGCTATATAATATACAGGGATGGCCAAGGTCTTTCCGAGATGTTCTGCGAAATCGACTAAGGTGTTTTTTTCACCCAATATATAAGCGAGAACGTATCTGTTTGCAATGGTAGTGTCTATCGCTATCTGATCCCAATCTTCTGTGGTAAGCAAAAGGGTTGGGTCGAGCACTTCCTCTACAGGTTGTCCCAACAGTTGGGTAAGCATCTCGGTATTGCTCTTTTCTCTGCATGAGAGATGGTCGAATACGGATAGCTTTTCTTTCAGCAAGTCCTTGTAGCGATCGGACAAAATGGTTGTGCCGAGACTTGTAGCATAGGAGCTGCGCGATGGTAACTCGGTAAAGTCAAGAAAATATGGTATGCGACTATCACATTCGTAGTTGAGGGGGCTCCAAAGCTGGTCGCTGCCGACGATATAGGTACTATATTCAACGAGGGGTAGTTCGCTACCGATAGTGTTTGAATGATAGATTCTTATAGAAGAAGGAATGTACTTCTTATGAAACTCCCTGAATGCTTTTATAGTGGAAGAAAATTCCTGTGTGTTGAAAAAATGGAAAGGATTGTGATCTTTCATCAATCCAGTCCTTAACAGGAACTCCTTGATAGTACGTTTGATGCACTTGAACAAGAGAGACTGTTTGGGGTAGGTGCGGTATGTGATGTATTCGGCATCATACCCCATCCTTTTAATCGCAGTCGCTAAGGCGTATGCCTGTAACATGCTACCATAGTTTGGATCTTCATGACAACTAAATAGGGCTATCTTTTTCTTTCTTTCCATATTCTATAAATTTTATCTAAAGCGAATAGCCGCCCAATGTTCTTAAGGAGCATTATCCTTTTTGTCCGGATATCGTTCTTTCTCAAGCAGTAATCTATGAGTTCTTTCAATGGCTGCTGCTCAAAATGCTTGAAGAAAAATTCTCTGTAGGGATGTGGAGAAGCCGATGTCGTGATGGGAAGATGTAGTGCATGGTCTTCTACTTCATTGTATGGTATTTGTATGGATTCTATTTCCGCTCTACATTTATTAAAAAGGCTTTGACCTTTTTCTGTGATTATTAGGACTTGTGACATACCTTTGTTATCGTCAAGATTTGGGTGATATTTATCAAGACCCCAGCAATCTGCAAGCATGATGTCACTACCGGACGTATAGTTTCTTGCAGGACATGCATAGCAACTAGGGCGTACATATAGATTTTCCAAAAATCCACGCATATAGAGATTGGTAGAATTGGATCCACTCTCAATGATGTGTTTATGGCCTTTTATTAACAGCCCGTAATTGTTCCATCCTTCGCTTTTATTTCGAAAGGTTATGTAACGGATTTGTGTATTATCAACAATTTGTGAAAGATACATCTTCCACACCTTGGGACTTGGAATACTGTGGCAGACAATATCAATAGTGTAAAGGTTATCGTATTTCTTTTTTAAGAAGTGATTTAGGCCTGCCACTTGACAGGGAGTTCCTGAAAATAGTACAGGTCTATTGGATTTCAGTATATTACGAATTTTTGTAAACGTGTTAAGTAGGTTGCTCTGAACGTATTTAGAACCTCTAAGAAGAGCCAGTTCCTCGTTTGTTTCCGCTGTAATATGGGTAACAGACCAGTCTGGCATGAAACATGCTCCGAAGACAATTCCTCCAAGGCTGATAATCTGTGATGCGAGGACAGAAAAAATTCCGCCAGAAGAACTTTGTGCACGGAGCAATTCATCGGTAGTCTTGCATGCAAATGCATCGGGCTTGTTTGTGGCAGGTAAGTAAGGGTGAAGGACAGGGCAGGCGCTTTCGCATCTACCGCAATTAATGCAATTTTGTTCGTTTGTCACAGGATATAAAAAGCCTTCCTTGTCCTCCTGCATAGTTATACAATGCGTAGGACAAATCTGCTCGCAGGAAGTGCATCCACAACACTTATGTTTGTCTGTTATTTCAATCATGGATTGCATTTTTGAGATTAACCTTGCAACTAGATGCAATGCCCCGGACACAGGCTTTCAGTACTTGAGGAAATGTAATGAGAAGACCGCGTGTGTGAGATAGCCAGTAACAAAACCCTGTTAAAGGTTCTTGTGTTACATCCAAATATATCATGTCAGAAATTTTGGAAACGAAATAACCATGAAATTCCTTTGGGAGAATTCCTTCAAAATGTTTGATATACCATTTGACAGTTTCATTACATGACGTGGCAGCTATCCTCATATTCTGTGAGCGTGAAAGGGTTATTGGAGAGTCTCTATATTCAAACGTTATCTCCTGTCCGTTTGCAATACCTCCTTCTTTTGCTGCTAGATTAGCTGTCGTCCTGTCACTAGACAGCCCATAGGGGAACTTTATGTAACCACCATTTGTGTTAAGCCATTGCCGTGAGAATAGGAAGTCTCCGAGAAATTGCTTGCCTGGAATCGCCCATTGGCGGAAAAGCATTTCTGCACAGGTCTCGTATTGGGGACGTGTCTCTTGGCTGTCAATCACATCTCCGTTTTCATTGATGATTTGTGTTCGTGCGTGATAGACATTAAGATGTGGGTAAATCTCCATGAGTTTTATGTATTCTTCAAGACAATTGGGCCGGAGCCTATCGTCATCCCCCATACATAGCACGTAGTCACCCGTGCAGTAGCCAAGGCATATATTCCAATTTTCCACCACATTTTTGGAACCGCAGTTCTTCTTGTTTCGGTAGTAGTGTATACGTTTGTCAACTAAGAACGGTTTGGTGATTGAGAATAAGTCTTCGGGTGAACAATCATCAACAATAATTAGTTCCCAATCTCGGTAGGTTTGGTTTGTGACGCTTTGGATGGCTTCATGGAGGAAGCGTGCCTTATAGGATGGTATAGTGATGGAGAAAGTCATGAGTTGGGTTTGATAAGGTGAACGATTTTGTGAAAGTATTGAATACAGATCACATTTTTGAGTACAATCAATTGAGCCACGATGGAATATACAACAGTAAAGGCCATTGCAATGCTGATCATGACGAGGTCGGAATAGTCACAATAATGATATATGATAACCAACCCGACGGCCATGGGGAGATAGACGAGGCCATATTTAAGGATACTTCTCCAGGGAATGAAGAACTGAGCTTTCTTAATGACACAATATTGTGCTCCCACCATGACGGCCAGTTCGGATGACAGCCATACGATGGCTGAACCAACTGCGCCCATCCTTCCGACAATGAGGAAGTTAAGCAGTAATCCCACCATAGCTCCTATACAGGAGTTTATGAGCAGTTTCTTTTCTTGTTTCATGGCCAAGAGTATCTGTATACAAATGATTTGTTCGTATCCGATAATAAGGATAAGGGGCATGATGATACGGAAAGGCAAATAGGCTCCCTCGTACCCATCGCCGACAAGAAAATGCAGAATTGAGGGCGCAAAGATGATGGAGAGGATGATGGTGGGTATACAGAATGCAAAAAGTGAATCAACGGATATGTTCAACTTTTCGTAATATTCGTCATGTTTGCCTTCTGCTAATAAGGATGTGACACGTGGAAACATCACATTCTGAAAGGCTGTTAGTAATGCGATGATAATGGTGTGTAGTTTGGTCGCTGTGGTGTAGTACCCCACTTCGTCGGTTCCGGCAGCAAAACCCAACCATGCCACATTGAACGAGGTATACATGGAGCAGATAATGACGTAGAAACCTACCGAGAAAAATGTGCCAAGATATCTTTTTATGTGTAAGTCATGGAAGGTGAAGGTCACAAACTTGCGGCAATAGGCAATGTTGACCAGACCATTCGCTATAACGGCTGCAACGCAGAGGAGATAGTACATCTTGTAGTCGGAAGCCTCATGTATAAATCCAAATACGCTTGCCACATAAAGCGTCTTGATGAAAATGGAACGTTTTGTGATGTAGGCGAAGTTCTCCATCCCCGTAAAGAACCACTCAATGAGAAATAGATTGAATAAAAGTTTGCAGACACCAATATACAGTAAATCACGGTGAGGAGAAAGTTGGGGAACGGTGTGCATTCCGATGAGTAGTGCGATAATCGCAACCAAAGTGGAGGCTGTGTTGAGCAATAAGACACCTGAGAATGTCTTAGATAGTTTCGTCTTGTCTGATTTGTTTATGACCACCTCTCGTATGCCGACAGTGCTGATGCCAAGCATGGCGAACATAATAAAATAGTTAATCAGCCCATCAATGAAATTTACAATGCCGACATTCGTTACTCCCAGCACACGCGATATGTAGGGGTATGTAATCAGCGTGAAGACATAGCCCGAAACGGTCAGTATGCTGTTGTATATGAAGTTGCGTTTGATATTCATTTATTACCTCCTCGTATTTTAAATAACATAGATTCACGCCCCACAACAGCCATGATAGGTTTTTATATATATAATTAGAAGTCCAGTAATCTTCTCAAATGTGGTATATTGCTTGTTCATACTTTTCTTATCAATCTAGGTCTTCAAAAGTTTTGTTGAATATCTTCATGCGTTCCTCTTGACTTTTTGCGCCAAATAGGAGGTTGTCGTACTCCTGAATGGGAGTAGGATAAGCCTGAATGGTGACGTACAAGCAATAAAGGAAAAGAAGAGAACCGTATAGGCGTTTGTTGTTTTGAATGGAGAATACCCCCATGAGTTTAACCCACAGTACCCAGTAGGAATACTGGAACAGCATCGAAAGGCGGCTGCTGAGGACGTAGAATTCTCCAAAAACGTAATAGAAGAAAAAGCACAGCAGCAGACTGTTGATGAATATTGTGCCACCTTTGTCGCTGGTCAGCTTGTCGTAATAGAGGAAAACGAGCATGGTAAGGCCTAGTTTCTCAAGTGTTCCTGTAGGTGACAGAGCCCTGGCTGAGGAATAGCCTTCGGTGTAGATTTCTGCCTTTTCGCCCAGCGCACCACCGATGCCTAGAAGTTTCAAGGCTGTGAGCAAAATGGATATCTGGCTGATATAGAACACAAAGAAAGTTATGACAAGCCCAAGAAATATCCATTTGTTCAGTTTGCGGCCCAGAAAGAAATAGAGTGGGCAAAAGATTATGGATGAAACATGAAAACATAGTGCTAAAAGGCATATTAAAAAATAAGGTAGTGGCTGCTTGCGTTCAATATAAATAAGAGCATTCATGAAGATGAAGATGGCCAATTGATTGCGTAGCGCATTAAACATCAGCCCCACGCCAAGGAAAGTAAAGAAGAGCATGAAAGCGAACGGGATGTTCTCTACTTGCCACTGCCTTAGAAACCGAATAAACAGTAGCGTATCAATAGTTGTGATGACGATGACAAGAAAAGCGTATTCTCTCGTGAAAATGCTGCATAAGCACATTAAAGCAGTAAAGCCAGGCTCATGTATGACCCCAATTTTATTCTTGTTCGTGATGGCGAATATGTCTGACCACTCTACGTCCTTGTACGATTCTGAGTAACCAACCCAGTCGGAATAAACATACCCCCTAAAGGCAAAGAACACGTAAAATACGATGACAGCCCCCGTGCAGACAAGGGCACAAATCCAAGTACTATCCTCTTTATTGCGACGTTGCGCATAGATGACAGCAAGTATGGCAAACACTATTAAAACAAGTATGTATGGTAGGGAATATGCCAAGGGTTGTCAAGTTTATTATCTAATACACAATGCATAAATACCCAACTAGAGGTTTAGCACTGCGTTAGCCTTTTGAACATTATACTTTTAAATAAGAATTAACTTGGTTTCTGTTTCAAATCACGTGCCACCACTATACCGATGCCCACTGTTAGGGCAAGCATAACCCAAATTATCATTTGTAATATGCGAGGCATACTTACAGGCTTAGGGTTGGCCTTGGCTGACTGTATGATGGTAAAAGCAGGCGTTCGTTCCTGCAGTTTAGCCTTTGCAAGATTTAGTTGCACCAATGTCTGCGTATAAGCGTTGTATTTAAGTTGCATGTCATTCTCGAGGTTATCGCGCTTGGCTAGAAAGCTTTCCAAAATCATGTTTCGGTTAGCGTCAGCATAGTCGGCATAGGCATTCAGGGCTATGTCGTAATTCTGTTTGGCCTCAGCTGCAAGTTGACTGTAGTACTCCACATCGATACGAGCTTTGTTCGTACGGTAGTTCGTGATATAGTGTTGAAGCCTTTGTTGGAGGGTGTCAGCGAGAATGGCTGCCACCATGGGATCTTGGTCTGTTACAGAGATTGTGATAACACTGGTTTTCTTGTCTATGGAACAATTTATGAGTGATGAAAGACCCAGATAAAGATCCCAATCCTCATGACTCATGACGTAAACATCTGTGTTTTCTCCATCAGTATCAGTCGTTTTCTGGGGCTTCAGCCATTTCTTTACCCATATTACGGGGTAGTTCCACCAAGGTGTCTGCCAGTCTTGTTTTATGTGGGTTAAATAGGTGCGCGGCATAGGGTCGTCCTGAAGGCGGACGGGTACGGTATACAAAGACTGAATGAAGTCTGTTGAGCCAAAAATGTCTGGATACAAGTCAGGGTAGATTGCATCCATCTCTGAATTAGTGTTGCCCAAGTTGATCCCGAATGAGGAGGCGATGTCGCTTAAGCTGTTTGACGCACCTAATAGACCCGACGATAATTCAGGAGCGAGAATAACCTCGCTTCCATATTCTTTGGGAGTACTGAAGGCCACAATAGTTCCTACCACGGCCCCCCCTAGCACGTAACGCAACAGATAACGCCAATGCTTCGCCACAACGTAAGCCATGTGTATAATGTCTATCTCATTTGCCTTCATTCCCTCCATATTGCTAATTGTTTCACTCTTGTTTTCCATAATTGGCACGTATCTATTTTTTCTGTAATTGACGTATATAAAAAACCTTTAGTATAAACTATTAATATAACGTGAAAAAGTGTTATATATTGTAGAAGAGGGTAATTATTTGCTAATAATTGTTTGTATGGCTTGTTGCGATGCTCCTCTCTGCCAATTTTTTTCTGACGTGGTATATGGCTCTACACGAAAGAGGACGTTGCGCGTGCGTTGACGGATTGTGGTGAAAATTCGGATGGAAATTCTGTTTCGCAAGTTTTTGGGTGAAAAAGTATCTATATCTTTTGTCGTTCCCTAGCTTATGCTTATCTTTGTCGACAAAAGAATTAATAGTGACAAGCAGATGTTGATGTGAAAAATAGGATACTTGGAAAATAGACAATAATGGTTAGTTATGAAACCTAGAATAATTGCATATTATTTGCCACAGTATCATCCCTTCCCTGAAAACGATGAATGGTGGGGAAAGGGATTTACGGAATGGACTAATGTCGCTCGTGCCCGTAGGTTATTCCCAGGGCATGACCAACCACATATTCCAGCTGATTTGGGCTTTTATGATTTAAGGATGAAAGAGGTTCGGGACGAGCAGGCAAAACTTGCTCGTCAGGCTGGTGTGGAGGCCTTCTGCTACTATGAGTATTGGTTCGGTAATGGTCGCCAGCTGATGCAACGTCCTTTCGAAGAAGTCATAGCATCGGGTGAACCCAATTTCCCTTTCTGTCTTTGTTGGGCCAATCATTCATGGTATAAGAAACTGTGGAATCCCAATAACCCGGGGAAAGATAAACTGCTTATTGAACAATTATATCCTGGAGAGGAGGATTATACTCAACATTTCTATCATCTTCTATCTGCGTTTAAGGATCCGCGTTATGTGAAGATTAACGGAAAGCTTTTCTATGTCATTTACGATGCCATTGGATTCCCTGAGGTTGAGAATTTCATAAATACTTGGCGTAGATTAGCAAAGAAAAATGGATTGAATGACTTCTTCTTCGTTGCTACCGACTATAATTCTGAACATAAGGACAGACTTCTTAGTAAAGGGTTCGATGCCATCAACAATGTGGATTATATCAATATATATCACATAGCCCCTAAGTGGCAGAAAGTGCTACAGACTATTGGAAGAAAGTATTTAGGCATTCCCATGATTTACAAATATAAGAATGCAATCAAATATATGCTTCACCCATCATGTACAGAGCGTGAAGTAATTCCTGTCATTGTGCCTAATTGGGATCACACGCCACGTTCAGGTCGAAAGGGACTTGTGTTCACTGATTGCTTTCCCAAGTATTTTAAACAGTTGGCTCTTAATGCGTTTTCCATGCTTAAGGACAAACCTGCAGAAGAACAAATCGTAATGGTTAAGTCATGGAACGAATGGGGAGAGGGCAATTACATGGAGCCTGACCTAGAATATGGACATGGATATATTGACGCTTTAGCCGAAGCTATTAACGAAGTAAAGTAAATACGTACAAGGTTTTTTGAACATACTTTTCTCGTGCAGACTTTCCACAAAGGTTTCCCCAATAAAGTAATAGTTATAGAATAATTCTTATTTGGATAGTTTCGACAAAACCACTATCTTTGTCTTTTGGTTGAAACAAACAATAGATAAACAATGAAAATAGCATATTTAGGGAAAATGCAGTTGACAGACATAGACTTGTCCTATCTGCATGAGGCGCAGCAACTGGCGGATATAATGTATATACTTGAGATAAATCCTCGGTTTATGCAAGGTCCAGCCTTTAGTATACAGCATCTCTATCCTAAGTCTGGTATATTCAAGGGCAAGGATATTTATCCTGAATTTGCGAGGATGGAGGATTTTATAGACCTTGATAAGTTCTATGTTGTCAATACGTGTGGACGGCTGTGGCAGTTGAAGTCTTTTTGGACGTATTTTTTGCTGCTCATCTTCTTGATGCGTCGGAAGTTTGATGTCATCCATTTGGCATGGCCTCCCAATGTCTATGAGTTCGCCATTTATTTGCTGAGAAAAAAGATGGTGCTGACAGTCCATGACCCTTTCCCTCATACGGGTCTTGACACTTTTGTAGTACGGTTAAGACGAAAAGTGGCTTTCTGGCTTATTCCCCGTTTTATCATTCTCAATAAAGCCCAGCGCAAAGATTTTCTTGCTTATTATCACCTGGCAGATGATAAGGTTATCAATAGTCGATTAAGTAAGTACACCTATCTTGAAACGATTGTGCCCAGTACAGTTCAGATTCCTCCTCAAGGAACTTACATTTTGTTTGTGGGGCGAATCTCACCATATAAGGGATTGGATTTCTTGCTGCCTGCAATGGTAGAGGTACACAAGAAGTGTCCTGATTGTCGGCTTGTTGTTGCAGGGAGTGGAAAGTTTCATTTTGACATAAGCCATTATCAGACATTAGACTATATAGAGATTCGCAATCGCTTCATCCCAGATGAAGAGTTGGTCGCGCTTATGCGTCATGCGGCGTTTATGGTTTGTCCATACACGGATGCTACACAAAGTGGGGTGATTATGTCTGCATTTGCTTTCAACAAGCCTGTCGTAGCAACGAATGTTGGTGGATTACCGGAAATGGTTCAGCATCAGCGTTATGGTCTTATTGTAAAGGAAAAAGATGTGGACGCACTTTCACAAAGTATTGTCGATTTGTGGGAACACCCGGAAACAAGGCATGAGTATGCGGATAATATATGTAAGGATTATAGTACGGGAAACTTGTCGTGGAGGTGTATAGCCCACGATTTATATACTGAATACATCAAGATATCTGGATTAGCAAAGAAATGAAGCGGATAATTATAACGGGAGGTTCCGGATTTATTGGAACAAATCTGGTGAACTACTATAGGGAAAAGGGGTGGATAGTAAAAAGTATTGACATAAAAGCTCCTAAAGATATGCAGGCAAATGAAGTGTGGGAGTCGGTTGACATTACAGACTTCGCAGCACTGAAAGATTGTATCTGTAGTTTTAAGCCAAACTATATTGTTCATCTTGCTGCCAGAACAGACCTCGATGGTGCGAGTGTGGAGGATTATAAGGCTAATACGCTGGGAGTGGAGAATGTACTGCAGGCTGCATCATTGTTGCCCGATCTTAAAAAGATTCTCATTACGTCTTCGATGCTTGTGTGTCATACGGGGTATATGCCGAAAAATCAGAAGGATTATGCACCTTCCACTTACTATGGAGAGAGTAAAGTTATTACAGAACAAATAACTTGGAAGAACAAACCGAGTTGTGATTGGGCCATCTTGCGTCCGACATCCATGTGGGGACCATGGTTTGGTGTTCCCTATCGTAATTTCTTTGACATGGTAAAAGCTGGTTTGTTTTTTCATATCGGGCATCGTTCTTGCACGAAGACATATGGTTATATAGAGAACGCTGTCTATCAGATTGAGCAGATACTGACGACTCCTACTGGTGATGAAGACAACAAAGTTTTTTATTTGGGTGACCAACCACCTGTCTGCATCGAAGAATGGGCTAATCAGATTGCTTCAGAATTGGGACGTAAGGTTCCCCGTGTTCCCTATTGGTTGATGCGCATGGCTGCTTTTGTGGGGGACTTATTGAGTTTGTTAGGTTTTCATAGCCCTATGACTTCATTCCGATTGAAGAATATGACAACTAATAACATTGTGCCGCTTGATAACACCTATTCTATTGCACCTGATCCTCCGGTTAATCGTATCGTGGGCATAAAACGCACATTAGAATGGATGGAGAAGCATTAAAAGAGTTTGAATTCAAATATCTTATAGAAGTATTTCATACAAATCATTAAGGAATTGGTGTAGATGCCATTTTCGCGGCATGCACGTACATCGTCCTTGATGATTTGACACCGGCTTTGGATGTCACGAGTACTGGCTCCCCCTGTCCGCATGGTAACGAAATCCATGGGGAGGTAACGTGCATTGATGTGATGCACCCAAAACATTCGTACCATCATGTCGTAATCAGAGCCAATTTTGTAGTTGGTCTTATAGAGGCCGACTTTCTGGTATATGATTTTGCGGCAGTAGAAAGATGGGTGAGCGGGCATCATGCCAAAACGTAGCCACTTGGGACGAAAGTGTTTGGAACTATAATAGCGAACACATTTGTTGGGTTCTCCGTCTCGGATGAAGTGTATGTCTCCATAGACTGCATCAAGTGCCGGCTCGTTAAATGCTGCTATGATTCGTTCAATGACATCATGGGTGGTGTAATAGTCGTCAGAATTCAAAGTGCCAATCACGTCACCCGTAGCCATTGCAATGCCCTTGTTCATGGCATCATAAATGCCATGGTCTTTTTCGGAAATCCATTTCATTCTTCCATTGAAGATTGGCTCAAAGTGTTTGATAATATCTAGGGTGCCATCCGTGGAGGCTCCGTCTACAATGATATATTCTATGTCGCGATGGGTTTGGTCGAGCACAGATTGGATTGTGTCTGCTAATGTCTTGGCGCTGTTGTATGTTACTGTGATGATGGAAACCTTCACCTTTGAACGCATTTTGTTTTGTTGTGATATATACTCATTGAGTTGTATATTCAAACTCACAACAGTCCAAACGAATATTGAATAAATGGCAATATCGATTCCAATGATGTAAGTTGTTTCAAGTCCTCCTTCGTACAGTCCGTAATTGATGAGGCAGATGGAGATGAAAAGAGTGATAATGACAGCAAGGGTTTGGCGCATATCAAGCCCCATCTGCATTAAGCGATGATGCAGGTGGGTTTTATCTGGTTCAAACATGGCTTTGCCGTTAAACTTACGCCATAATGCCACACGAATGGCATCAATACAAGGGATGAAAACAAGGGTGAAGGAGATAAGGAGGGATTCCTCACGATAAGGGAAACCAATAGGCTCTTGTGACATCTGGTACTTGATGGCCAGATATGCGATGACGTATCCGAGGAATAGGCTGCCAGAATCGCCCATGAAGGTCTTAAGGCTTCCTACCTTACCATACATGTTAAAGAAGAAGAAGGCGAGAGTGGCGCCAGCGAGGCTGATGCTGATAAGAGAGAAGAGATATGCTTCGAGCTGGAAGTACAGATATGCAAATGATCCTAAGATGAGACATGCGAGCCCAGAAGCGAGTCCATCAATTCCGTCTATGAGATTCATTGCATTGACGATGAGCAGAATGATGAAAACGGTGAGAGGGTAGCCCACCCAGATAGGGATGTTGTAGATTCCGAACAATCCGTGCAGGTTGCTAATCATCAGGTTGCAGAGCGGGAATAACAGGGCAGCGATGGTCTGAATGATGAACTTATGGGAGGCTTTCAAACCTTTCAAATCATCAATGATGCCTATCAGATAAATGAGGATGGAACCTACCACCATCATCACGTTGGAAATACCTATTTCAAAGTCTTTGTTTATGCCTTGATACATGATTAACAGCGTGATGACCATTCCCACACTTAAAGATGGCATGAAAAGTGTACCGCCTAGTCTTGGAATGGCATGCTTATGCACTTTGCGCGCATTGGGCAAATCATAAATCCCATTTGTGTTGCACATCTTCACAACAAATGGAGTCCCAATCAATGAAAAGATGAGACTGATAGTAAAGGCTGTAATAATATAGGTATAGTTTAGCATCATATAATTTAACTTTCCCTAATTCGTAAAACGTGAAAACTTGTTATTTATTGTGGAAATGTGAAACTATTTTATTAATAATTGAAAAACAATCAGGTTGCCCTTACGCAGTTGTTGGATGCTTAGGGTGTGTTATGTGTGTGCGGTAATTTACTGTTCAATAGAAGAACCGATGTGGCCCGCTTTGAATGAGGGTGTGTCAAAAATAAGATGCTTCAACAATTGCAGAGACGAATTCCTCACATCAATCAAGTGATGTGGGGGAATTCGACTAACCGGTGTGGGGAACATCGGTTTCTGAGGTGATTAATTCAACTTTCTGAAGTTAAAATGGGAGTTTATGGTGAAGTTAAGCGCTACGCACAGAACGAATGTGGAAGCCTCCTTCCAGCCTCCTTAGCCTCATACTAGTCTCCTTCTGAAGGGAGAGGACAGTGGAACATTCTAAGGTAAAACTTCCAACTCCTCACTCCTTGCTATTGTCTTTTTTAACTTCCATAAGCGTAGCGAATTTCATGAGCTGATCGGTGCTTAGGCGAGCAAGTTCGTCGTCCTTCCATTTTTGCTTCCTATTTTACTTCCGAAACTTAAGTGTATTATTACTGTTCTGGGTCAGTATTTCCGAAAGTGAAGTCTG
>Ga0326514_10001469_pt1 | contig 15414 bp, 16 predicted proteins | sample 3_2548_0518_D_FD_203653 | JGI IMG/M metagenome (GOLD analysis project Ga0326514, IMG submission 203653) | Bovine rumen microbial communities from UC Davis, California, United States - 3_2548_0518 | ecosystem: Host-associated > Mammals > Digestive system > Stomach > Rumen | place: USA...
GGAAGACACCAGAGTAACTCTGAAACTGTTAAATCATTTCGATATACACAAGCCCCTGGTCAGTTATTATGAGCATAACAAATACGCCAGCGGCGAGAAGATCGTTCAGCGGATCCTCAACGGTGAGTCCTGCGGACTGGTGACGGATGCCGGAATGCCGGCAGTTTCCGACCCCGGCGAGGACATCGTTCGAATGTGCATGGAACAGGACATTCCTGTTACCGTGATCCCCGGCCCCACGGCACTGATTACCGCTCTCGTTCTTTCCGGACTTCCTACCGGAAGGTTCTGTTTCGAAGGCTTCCTTTCCACCAACAACAAAAGCCGTCGGGAACATCTGGAAGAACTCACGGACGAACCCAGAACCATGATCTTCTATGAAGCTCCGCATAAGCTTCGAAAAACACTTTCCGATCTGAAAGATGTATTCGGTGAAGGAAGAAAGATAACACTGTGCCGAGAACTGACAAAACTCCACGAGGAGATACTTCCCTTCTCACTCTCCGACGCAGTTCGTTATTACGAAGAACATGATCCCAAGGGAGAATACGTCCTCATCGTGGAAGGACGCCCGGAGGAGTCCGACCCTTGCATGTCCGAAGAGGATGCGCTGGCTCTGGTATCACAATATCGAGCAGAAGGTCGGTCTCTCAAGGAATCCTGCAAACTGGCCTCTTCCCAATCCGGTTTCTCAAAGAACGAATTGTATTCCATGGCCACATCCAAATAACAGAAAAAGCCTGCCGGAAATCCGGCAGGCTCGTTTTTTGCTGTGATCTACATATGACTGATTTTTTCTTTGCATTCGCGGCAAATATTCTTGGTCTCATATTCTACAAGACCATCAGTTCCTCCGCAAAAAACGCAGGAAGGCTGGTATTTATGAAGAATGATATTCGAGCCATCGACATAAATCTCGAGGCTGTCTTTTTCTTCGATGCTCATTGTACGTCTCAGCTCGATGGGAAGTACAATACGCCCCAGCTCATCCACCTTTCTTACAATGCCAGTCGATTTCATGATTACTATCCCCTCCAAATCAGATAAATCAACACACACATCTTTATAATCTTAACTAATAATACCAAAAAATGCAAATTAATTTGAGTTATAACATATACGCATTATCCTCAATAAGTGCTATTTTTCTGCAGATTTACCATTTTTTGGTAATATTTTAAGATGTTTTAATAATATTAGATTTCTCGGGATGCTACCTTATTAATAGATTTTTTTGATAGCTTCGGAAATCTTCTCAAATTCCATGGAATGAGATGCCTTTACCAGTACAATGTCCCCATCATGGAGGATCGCATCCAGCCGGTCCATCAGTTCTTCCTTCGTGTTGAAGTGTTCCGCTCTTCCTCCGGCTTTTCTGGCGCCCTCTGCGGTATGTTCGGAGAGTCCTCCCACTGTCAGCACAAGATCTGCGCCGTGTTTCACCGCATAGTCTCCCACTTCCTCGTGCAGGGCGTTCTCTTCCTTTCCCAGTTCAAACATATCGCCCAGGATCGCGACATGACGTCCGTTAAAGTGATCCATGGAGTCCAATGCGCTCTTGACTGAACCCGGATTGGCATTATAACAGTCATCGATCAAGGTCAGTTTCCCTGTCTGGATCACGCTGGCCCTGCGCCCTACCGTTTCATAGGCAAGCAGCCCTCTCCTGATCTCATCATCCGACAGGCCAAACTGAAATCCAACGGAAACCGCAGCCAGAGCCGCATAGATGATATGATTACCGTATGCATGGATCCGAACCGGAAGCGTGCGCTCTCCGTTGGTGATGGTACAGGAAGTGTATTCTTCCGTCATCTCGATATCCGTTGCCCGCACCTTGCATCGAAGATCTGTTCCGTATGTGATCTTGTCACGCTCTGCAGGATACGCATAAAGAAGATCATCATCTCCATTAACAATCATCACACCCTGCGGCTGCATGTACTTGACCATTTCCGTCTTTGCCCAGAGGATCCCTTCCCGGCTCCCCAGATTTTCAAGATGCGCATAACCGATTACCGTAAAGATACCAATATCAGGCTGTGCCATCTGTGCGAGACGGGTCATTTCCTGAAAATGAGAGATGCCCATTTCGATCACAGCCACATCGTGCTCTGGTTCGATACGAAAAATAGTCAGAGGCACTCCCAGTTCATTATTAAGATTGGCTTCTGTTTTCAGCACCTTAAACCGGGTATCCAGAACGGAAGAGACCATTTCCTTCGTCGTAGTCTTACCGACGCTTCCCGTGATACCGATCACAGGGATCGTCAGCGTGTTCCGGTACCAGGTGGCAAGTTCCTTCAATGCCTTCTGAACATCTTCCACGATGATCATTGGCCGAGTCTCCCCATCCGGCACGCGGTTCCCGATGCAACAGGACGCTCCGCTTTCAAACGCCTTACCGATATAGTCGTGACCATCCACTTTTTCTCCGGGGAAAGCGGCGAACATGGAATCTTTCTGAACTTTACGGCTGTCGATGACCACAGAGCTTACGATTCGATCTCCATCACCGTACAGCTTCCCTTCCACAATATTTGCGATCTCTGATACTTTAATAGCTTTCACTGATTGTATTTCCTCATCGATACTTCAATTATTTTTTCACACAGCTCACCGTAGGAATAACCTGCCGCTGCGGCCTCCTGAGGCACCAGACTGGTGGGAGTCATGCCCGGCAGTGTATTGACCTCCAGGAACCAGAATTCACCGTTTTCATCATAAATGTAGTCTGCACGGGAGTAAACATCCAGACGAAGCAAATTAAACACCTTTTCCGAGATCCGTCCGACACGTTCTTCCGCCTCCGCGGGAATGGGCGCCGGAGTAATCTCTGTTGCGGCACCTGCCTGATACTTGTTCTTATAATCATAGAAGGAATCCTTGGGGATGATCTCAATGCTGGGAAGCGCTTTCCCATCAAGGATACCGACCTGGATCTCTCTTCCTTTGATATATTGTTCGATAACCACATAGTCGCTGTCCCTTGCTACGGTTTTCAGCGCCTTTTTCAGATCGTCCTCGGAATGAACAATGGAAACTCCGATGCTGGAACCGGAATTATCCGGCTTAACGACCAGTGGAAGAGTCAGATCCCGCAGCACCATTTCAGAAGAAACCTTACTGCAGCTATACGTCCTCCATGCGGCCGTACGTATCTGGTGCTGTGCAATGATCTGTTTTGTCATGTCCTTGTCCATAGCCACAGCACTTCCAAGGAAACCGGAACCGGTGTAGCGGATCCCGAGAAGATCAAAGGCAGCCTGAACCTTGCCGTCTTCTCCACACTGACCATGCAGACCCATAAAAACGATATCTGCCATCTGACATACTTCGATCACACGGTCGCCGAAATCGCTTCCAGTATCGATCCGTCGCATGGAACGGATCTCATTCAGATCCGGTTCCTGCTCCGAGATGAGCATATCATTCAGCGGAGGAGGATTGTCGAAAATATCGTCCAGTGAGCCCTGCCAGTTTTCAAGGCCGAAATACATATCCACAAGAACGATCTGGTGGCCGTTCTGTTTCAACGTCTTGGCGATCCTGGTACCGGAAGAAATAGATACATCTCTCTCTGGGCTGAGCCCTCCGCACAATACAACTATTTTCATGAGTTTCGACTCCTTAAAAAACGTTATGTAAAGTATATCATAGTGATTCTTCCGGTTCAATTCTCACAATGACCTTTAATTCTGCGTCTTGACAGCGCTTTTTTGCCAATTTGATCATCTTTTCCATAGAAAAACCGCAGAAAACTCATTCTATGTTCCCGCACCAAAACGATATACATCTGTTCTGTTTTGTGTTATACTGACTTGAATTATTTAAAAGGACTGATAAATCTATTTATGAATTATGTGGTAATTGATCTTGAGTGGAATCAGGCTATGAGTTCCAAAGCCGCAATCTTCAACAAACTACCTATCCATCTGCGGGGAGAGATCATTGAAATCGGTGCCGTTAAACTGGACGAGAATTTTAAACCCGGTGAAGAATTCACGGTGGATGTCCGTCCCATCTATTTCAAACGGATGCACTACAAAGTAAAAAAGCTCACTGGGTTCGATGCAGAACGCCTTTCCCACGGCATTGCCTTTGAAGATGCGTTTCAGCAGTTCCGTGAATGGTGCGGAGATGATGTCACCTTCCTCACCTGGGGATACGATGATCAGGGAATCATGGAACAGAATATCATCATCCATGATCTGGACTGGGACTGGATCCACGAATGGATCAATCTTCAGCTGATTTACAACAATCAGACCGGCGGAGACAAAAACCAGAAGTCTCTCGCTACTGCCATGGAACATTTCGGTATTGAACAGACCCGCGTCGCCCATGATGCATTGGGAGATGCTTACAATACCGCTTTGATCTGCACTCACTTGGATCTTCCCTTCGGGATTGAACACTACGATGAGGCAAAACGTATCCTCTCTTCAAAGCCGAGCAGCGGGAACAATGAACGTGAACCCATCGAGCATATTGTGTTTCCCGGTTATTACAGCAAATCGGACGCATTTGCAGATGACGGTCTGATCTCCATCTCCTGCCCGACCTGCGAACAAGAGATGAGCCACCTTCGCTGGATCAATCAGGGCGATCAGCGGTATATGAATCTGTACACCTGCCCGGATGACGGAAAATACCTCGTCCGTGTAAAATTCCGAAAGACGGATGACGACTCTTGGACTGCAAACCGGCTGATCTATGAGGCGGATCCCAAACTGATTGATTTCTATAAATCCAAAGCATCTCAGTCTCGGCGTCATGGACGAGGGCACTCAAAGAAAAAGTCCATCGCAGCCAATGTATGAATTAAAGGAACGTTTCATCAAAAATCGAAACGTTCCTTTTTTTATGTTGATTCAAAATAGCGACGTGTCTCCTCCGCATCCCTGCGGATCTGACGGGACAGTTCCTCAAAATCAGAAAACTTGCGTTCGTCGCGAAGATGTTTATAAAACTCCACCCGGACAGTTCTGCCGTACAGATTCTCATTGAAATCCAGGATATAACTCTCCACGCTGACGGATTTGGTCTCACTTACCGTCGGACGAATCCCGATATTCGTAACGGAAATATGGGAACTTCCGTCATCAAGATAGACCTTGGCCGCGTAAACTCCAAAACGCGGGATGATTACTCCCCGCGGGAAAAACATATTGATCGTCGGCGTACCCATTTTGGTCCCCAGCTGAAATCCGGTATGCACGGTATCGGTAAGACTGTGGGGATGGCCGAGGTATTCATTCGCCTTCTCCATCTCCCCGTTTTCAATCAGTTTTCTAATATAGGTCGAACTGACGGTAATCCCGTCTTTGGTAACAGCCGGGATCACATCGCATCCGATTCCCAGTTCATCGCAGTATTCACGCAGTCGTTCTGCATTTCCTTCCCCGCGATCACCAAAAGTAAAATCATGGCCTACAACGATCCATCCCACATTCAATTCCTGGACGATTGTGTCCACAAACTGTTTCCATGGCATATGCATGATCTCTTTATTGAAATGAATAAAGATGACATCATCGATCCCGAACAGACGGCTGATGATATCTTTCCTCCCGGCATTATCATTAAGAAGCAGAACTTCATGACCATAGACAAGGGTGTCCGGATGAACATCAAAGGTTAATACGGACGGCATTGCTCCAATCTGTTCTGCAGCCTGAGAGGTACGATTCATCAGTGCGGCATGACCAATATGCACACCGTCAAAAAATCCTAATGCAATTGCCCTCTTCGTTTCATTCATGTTATTAGACCTCAAAAAAACTCTTAATGGTTGTGACTTGACCGTCAACAACGCGGCCAAGCATGAGAAATTCTCTGTTTTGTGAATAGAAACGATATGTTCCCTCATGCAGAGATGTGGAGTATTTTCCTCCGTTTCGTATCACTTTCTCCTGATTTGGAGTCACTGCCGTTTCCGGGTACTCCTGAAACAGGCTGTCAACAGGAAGAAGATATCGTTCAGGATCCGATTGGATTTCTTCTATAGTATGACTGTCATCAATGGTAAAGCTTCCCGCCCGGATCCTTCTCAGGCTGCCCATACAGGCACAGGCCTGCACCGCATTACCAAGATCCTCACACAAAGTTCGGATATAAGTCCCCTTGGAACAGACGACATCCAGCGAATATGCCGTTCCGTTTTCCGGCCCGATTTCCAGCTTTGAAATGGTGACTTTCCGGGGCTTTCTCTCCACCTGCTGACCCTGACGGGCCAGTTCATACAGTTTTTTTCCGTTTACTTTCAAAGCAGAATACATAGGCGGGATCTGTGTGATCTCTCCCCGGAAACGGCAGGCCGCTTCCTCTATCTGCTCCCTGGTGGGAAACACATGCGATTCTTCCAGTGTTGTTCCGGTGATGTCCTGAGTATCTGTCTTTCTCCCAAACTGGATTTCAGCCAGATATTCTTTCTCATGGGCTTCGGCAAACTCCACCGCCCGTGTTCCTCTTCCGATGAACACCACAAGAACTCCAGTGGCCATGGGGTCCAGTGTTCCCGAGTGGCCGACTCGCCGTTCATGATAGATTCCCCGAAGCTTTCCTACCACATCATGACTGGTCCAGTCCTTCGGTTTATCTACGATTACAATCCCGTTCATGGCAGTTTGGGCTCCACAGCCTGCAGGATCCGGCTCTTCGCTTCTTCCAGGTCACACTTCATGGTACATCCTGCCGCCATGGCATGTCCGCCTCCGCCAAACTCGGCACAGATATCCGAAACATTGACTGAGCTGGAGGAACGAAGGGACAGTTTGCTTACATGATCACCCACTTCTCGAATGGTGATACACACAACCGCCTCTTTTGCGCGCCCGGCCAGATTGGCCAGATCCGAACAATCATCTTCCGTCGCTCCGGCACGTTCAAGCATCTCCCTGGAGACTACCGCCACCGAGACACGATTATCAAAATGAAATGTCATGGCAGAGTAGATCATTCCCTCAAGACGCAGACGGGCTACGGATGTTTTCCGGAACAAAAGCTGATTCAGCGAGTCCAGCTGAGCGCCTGCATCCAGCAGTTTAGCCGCGGAACGAAACGTATCGCTGTTGGTATTTGAATAGCAGAAGCAGCCCGTATCCGTGGACACTGCAATATAAAGAAGCTGCGCTTCCTCATAATCAGGACCTTCCAGCAGCTCCGTGATCACATCCAGAATGATCTCACCGCAGGAAGCACGTTCCGGAATCACACAGGTCTCAGACGCGTAATGGGTGTTGGAAGGATGATGGTCGATGCAAAGATCCACATTCCATCCGCTGTTTCCGATCAGCATCTGTTCCGATGCCACATCCACAGAAATGATGGTCTGTGCCTCAAAGCCGTCCGGAGCAAAATATGGTTTTACAAACGGAAGCAGTGTCTCTGTAATCTCTTCATTCGGATACATCCATGCGGTCTTCCCCATTCGGTTCAGAGCATGAGAAAGTGCCGCACAGCTTCCCAGAGTATCTCCGTCAGGACGAACATGGGAAAGGATCAGAAAACCGTCTCTGCTCTTCAAAAAGTCCGCGCACTCACGTATCGTCATATTACTCCTCAACTTCCGGTTCCTGCTCAGCGCTGAGCTGGTTGATTATATCATTGATATGAGCTCCGTATTCAATGGAATGATCCACTTCAAAAACAAGCTGCGGCACATTGCGGATCTTCATCCGGTTTCCAAGCTCCCGGCGCATCCACGGTGCCACGGATTTCATCCCTTTTCGGAATTCCTTTTCATCCTGCATCCCGTACACGGACAGCCAGATCTTCGAAAACTTCAAATCGCCGGTAGTTTCCACACGAGTCACGCTGACCATTCCCTGCTGCACCCGGGGATCTTTTACCTCCCGCAGAAGCTGGGACACAACATACTGAATATCATCATTGATTCTTGCAAGTTTATTGGAAGGCATAAAACTCTCCTTCTGTAAGTATGCGGGCGCATCGGTAGCAATGCGCCCGCTTCATGGTTTTCGTTCTTATCTTTCGATTTCCTGCATAACGAAGCATTCGATAATGTCGCCGACCTTGACATCATTGTATTTGTCGATCTGCATGCCGCATTCATAGCCGTCCTGTACTTCCTTAACATCGTCTTTGAAACGGCGAAGTGAAGCGAGATCTCCCTCGTGAATGACGATATTATCACGAAGCAGACGAACCTGACAATTTCGCATAATCTTGCCATCGGTAACATAGCAGCCTTCCACAGTGCCGATCTTGGACACTTTATAGGTCTGACGCACTTCGGCATGACCGATAATGACTTCTTCATATTTCGGAGCGAGCATGCCCTTCATAGCGGCCTCGATCTCATTGATGCAGTCATAGATGACACGGTACAGACGAACGTCCACTTTGCTGCGGGCTGCAGATTCGCGAGCCGCGTTGTCCGGCCGGACATTAAATCCTACGATGATTGCATCGGAAGTATCGGCCAGCATGACATCGGAATCGTTGATAGCACCAACTGCCGCATGAATCACACGAACCTGGACCTCTTCGTTCGAGATCTTCTCCAGAGATGCTTTAACGGCTTCCACAGAGCCCTGCACATCAGCTTTGACGATGACATTGAGATTCTTCATCTCACCGGCCTTGATCTGACTGAACAGATCTTCCAGAGTCACCTTCTTGCTGCTGTTGGCTCCGGCATTCTTCTGCTCATTGCGGCGCTGTTCTGCCAGTTCACGTGCCATATGCTCATCTTCAACTACGTTAAAGGTGTCACCGGCATTGGGAACTTCGGAAAGGCCGGTGATCTCCACCGGAATAGACGGGCCGGCTTCTTTCACAGGGTTGCCCTTATCATCCATCATGGTACGTACACGGCCCATGGCGGTACCGGCAATGATCAGATCGCCCTGACGAAGTGTACCGTTCTGTACAAGGACGGTGCTGACAGGACCTCTTCCCTTATCCAGTCGGGCTTCGATGACTGCACCTTTGCCCAGACGGTTGGGATTCGCCTTCAGTTCCTGAACTTCCGCAAGTACAACGAGGTTATCGAGAAGATCATCGATTCCCTGACCGGTCTTCGCGGAGATCGGACATACGATGGTCTCGCCGCCCCATGCTTCAGAGACCAGGTCATACTCAGTCAGCTGGGTCATGACACGGTCCGGATTTGCGCCCTGGACGTCCATCTTGTTAATGGCAACAACGATGGGAATATTGGCAGCCTTAGCATGGTTGATACTTTCAATGGTCTGCGGCATGATGCCGTCATCAGCTGCGACGACAAGGATTGCAATATCCGTAATAAGAGCACCACGGGCACGCATGGATGTAAACGCTTCATGACCCGGAGTATCCAGGAATGTAACGGGATTGCCCTTTACGTCTACGGTGTATGCACCAATGGCCTGCGTAATGCCGCCTGCTTCACCTGCTGCAACGGTCGTATTCCGGATATAGTCCAGAAGGCTGGTCTTACCGTGGTCGACATGTCCCATAACCACAACAACCGGAGCACGCGGAAGCAGATCTTCTTCGTTATCTTCATGATCGTCGATCAGTTTTTCTTCCACAGTGACCACGATCTCACGCTCGACCTTGCATCCCATCTCCATGGCAACAAGTGCTGCTGTATCATAATCGATGATCTCGGAAACAGAAGCGAACACGCCTTCCTTCATAAGGCTCTTGATAACATCGGCTGCGGTTCTCTTCATGCGGGAAGCAAGCTCTCCCACACTTATCTCATCAGGGATAGACACTTTAACCGGCTGTTTCTTGGCGATCTCCAGCTGAAGCTTCTGCATTCTCTGCTTCTCTTCCTGGCGGCGCTTTGTGGAGTTGGCCTGCTGATGCTGTTTCTTGTTATTTCCGATCTTCTGCTTACCGCCGCGACGGAACTGCGAGTCACGCCGTTCATCACCGGTGCTGGCAAGATTGTCAAACTTCTCATCGTATTTATCGATATTAATGGAAGCACTGCCTCTGGTATCGACAACACGCTTCTCTGCCTGTTTACGCGGCACGTGAGGTTTGTCTTTTTTCTCCTTTGCGGGTGTCGGCTGCGGAGCAGGGGCAGCCTTTTCCCCTTTTTCAGAAGCAGACGGAGCAGCTTTTTTCTCTGCCTTCTCCTTTACAGGCTCCTCTTTGGGTTTAGCGGTAAGGAGTTCTTCCAGATTCTCTACCTGATTTTTCTGAGTCAGGCTTTCAAAGATAAGGTCAAGTTCAGGAGTCTCCAACACCTGCATGTGATTTTTCGGTGTGGTGGCATACTTAGTGAGTATTTCACTGATATCCTTTGAAGTGAGATTAAAGTCCTTCGCCACCTCGTGGACTCTGTATTTAATAAGCATTGCCATATTATTTCCTCCTATTCTTCCTGCTGCTGATCAGTTTCTGCTTCTCTGACAGCTCCGTATAACACTGCGTATAATCCTGACGATCCGGATGTTCCTCGGACAGTTTCTGCAGCATTGCAGCTGCAAAACCGAGATCCGTGATGCCGACGACTGCGACATTGTCTCTTCCGATTGCATGGGAAAACACCTTTTTTTCCCAGGGTGTTATGACCACTGGAATGTGGTCTTCCGAAGAGACGGATTCTATTTTCTTTTTTGTATTACCGCCGGAATCCGATGCCATCAGCACAGCTTTCACTTTCCTGCTTTGCAATGCTGACGTGACCGCCATATCTCCGACTTCCAGTTTGCCGGCCCGACGTATCAGGCCGAAAAACTTGGTCGATTCATCTGTCATTCAATATTCTCCATCTGACTGCGAAGATCCCGGATAATCTCATCCGATACCGGAACTTCCAGTGACCGTTCCACGGCTTTGGATTTCAGAGCCCGTTCCAGACACTGCACATCACAGCACAGATATGCTCCCCGTCCCGGTAGTTTCCCCTTGGAATCAAGACTCAGGGTACCTTCCGAAGAACGCACGATACGGATCAGCTCTTTTTTGGGCTTCATTTCGCGGCATCCAAGGCACTGCCGCATGGGGATCTTTTTCGGCATTGTGGATGCCACCTTTCCTATAATAATCAGTAAGCTTCCGATTCCGGTTTGATATCGATCTTATAACCGGTCAGCTTCGCCGCGAGGCGGGCATTCTGGCCTTCCTTGCCGATTGCAAGAGAAAGCTGACTGTCAGGAACGACGACTCTGCAGCTGCGGCCGTCTTCCATCATGGTAACGGAGATAACTTCCGACGGAGAAAGTGCTGCTGCGATGTATTCTTCCGGATCCTCGGAATACTTGATGATGTCGATCTTTTCTCCACCAAGCTCATCCACAATGGATGCCACACGGCCGCCTTTGGGGCCGACGCATGCGCCAATGGGATCCACATCCGGTTCATTGGAATAAACCGCCATCTTGGTACGGTTTCCAGCCTCACGGGCAATGGAACGGATTTCCACGGTGCCATCGTAGATTTCGGGAACTTCCAGCTCAAACAGGCGTTTGACAAGTCCCGGATGAGTACGGCTGATAAGGACCTGCGGTCCTTTGGTGGAGTTGCGAACTTCCACAATATAGACCTTGATACGGTCTCCCTCATACAGTTCTTCCGTGGGGACCTGCTCGTTGGTCGTAAGCATGGCCTCGGTAAACTCGGAATTGGAACTGATGCGGATATATACATTACCGTTGCGCGGTTCCACACGGGTTACGACACCGGTGAGGATTTCATGCTCTTTGGAATTAAACTCGTCATAGATGATCCCGCGTTCTGCCTCACGGATTCCCTGAATAATGACCTGTTTTGCAGACTGAGCGGCAATACGTCCGAATTTCTTTGTTTCCACCGGTACATTAACGATATCGCCAACCGCCGCGCGTCGGGTGATCTTCTTTGCTGCTGCAAGATCGATCTCCAAATTGGGATCTTCCACTTCTTCCACAACGGTCTTGTGTACGACCATGGCGATAGTCTTTTTCTCTTCATCCAGGATCACTTCAGCATTTTCAGCACATTCCGGATTGTCACGTTTGAAAGCCGTGAGCATCGCCTGATTGATCTTGTCAAACATGTACTGTCTGGGAATCCCTTTTTCTCTTTCAATTTCTTCGATTGCGTCAAAAAATTCTTCGTTCATTTTCCAATTTACCTCTCATTATATTGACAGGTGCAATCTCACCTGCGCGCATTCCTTTTTCGTCAGTTCCACCGTATCATTCAATGTGCTGACAACAACCAGCCCATCCCGGTATTCTTCCAGTTTTCCGACCAGTGTTTTTTGACCGTTGCGTGGCTGGTAAAGCCGGATCTCCACTTCTTCTCCGATGCATTTTTCAAAATGCTCCGGACGGGACAGAACCCGCTCTGCGCCTGCAGAACCTACTTCGAACACATAGCTGTCCGGAATGGGATCCTCTTCGTCCAGGACAGGATCCAGCGCTCTGCTCACCGCTTCACAGTCATTGATGCCAACACCATCTTCCTTATCAATGTAAACCCGGAGATACCAGGTGCCGGCTTCTTTCACATACTCGACATCCCAAAGATCACAGCCATTGGCTTCTACGATAGGACGCGCCAGTTCCGTGACCTTATCCGTAATCTTACTCATATTTCACCTTTTTGTACTTATGGTTTTTCAACAAATAAGAGTGGGCCGAAGCCCACTCTCATATTACTTACATCTTAACGTTGTTATAATATCACTGCGCATCATGGAATGCAAGCTTTTTTCCCTGCAATCCCCCTGTTTTTGCTATTTTTTCTCATTCTCAGCTGCTTCTTTGTTCTTGTACAGCTGAATAAACTCTTCCAGGCACAGTTTATTCTTCAGAATATACTCGGCCGCAGTCTTTCCGACATATCGATAGGTATAATTCTGGCGATATCCCGTGATCCCCTGTTTTCCATCCGGATACCGCTGAATGAATCCGTACTGTGCACAGTGATCACGGAGCCATACATATTTTTCCGTACTGAGTTCCTCATTGGTGTACGGTGTGAAGCAACCGTCCGTAATATCTACAGAAAGCGCCGTCTGGTGATCACTCTGTCCGGCACGGGGCACGATCCGTTCTGCCTGATTTTCGAATTTTTCCGAGACTTCTTCGTCTCCAGCCAGTTCTTTCACTTTCTTCTCATACATCAGTTCCTGATAACTGTATGGTACATAAGCCAGATTGACATGGAACGAATACCCGGCAGCTCTCATATCCGACAGCATCTGGTTAAGAGAGTCCACTGCCCTGGAATCAAAATAACGGTCGCTCTCGCCCTGAATGGATGAAACCTGCGGCAGTAGATCATAGGTGTTTGCCTTGTTGGCAAGCACATATTCCCAACTCTTGATATCGATATCCGGAAGATCCTCCGGTACTGCGGTCGTCATGGGTTTATCCGTCGGACTGAGTGACGTCAGAACGATATCCTCTTCAACAGGAGTGTTTTCTCCGCCGTCATACTCCACCTTTCCCAGCTGCTGATTACGGTTGCCGATCACGAAGATCAGCAATGCAACGAGAAAGATGATCGTCAGCATAAGGAGTGATTTTTTTCTTTGTGCAGACATAAATTCAGATCCTTCTGTTTGGATTGATTTCGTTTATTGTAACATAACGGTTTTTTTCACACAAGAAGCGCCTTTTTTCTTCTTCTGTGCTCTTCATCTTGCTAAAACCCTTCGATTTCCGTATAATTCTTTTTCAAGGGGGCGATATTATGGAACATCAACACGATGAATACTGGCATTCTCACGGTGACGGTCCGATGCATTCTCATCACCACACCCATGATCATTCCGATTCGGAGCACGATCATGACCATCATCACATGCATTCTCATGATCCCGAAGAGACGAAGAAGATCGTCAACCGGCTTTCGCGTGCCATCGGGCATCTGGAATCGGTTAAACGAATGGTAGAAGACAACCGCGACTGCACGGAAGTGCTTGTACAGCTCGCAGCCGTCCGTTCCGCCCTGAACAGCACCGCAAAAGTGATCCTGAAGGAACACATGGAGCACTGTATGTCTGATGCCATTGCCGGCGGTAATATGGAAGAATTGGAAGCATTGAATGAAGCCATCGACCGCTATATCGGTTAAAAATGAAGCCCGCCTTTCAAAGGCGGGCTTTCAGTATTCGTCGTAGTATTCACCACCGGAATCGGAAATATCATCCTCTACGATCCGCTGATATTCCGTCATTGGAAACTCCTCATCAAAGAGAGCTTCTTCCGCTTTCAGCACCTCTTCCCTCTGACTGTGGAAATGAAGTACAATATTCAATACCGCCCCGGTCAGAACGGAATAGGCACACAGATACAGCCAGAGCATCAAAAGGATAATGGATGCAAGGGAGCCGTAAACCAGAGGATATCTGGAAAAACGATCAATGTAGGTGCCGAACAGAAAACTGATGATAAACAGCAGCATCGTCGTGACCAGAGTACCGGGTTTGATATCGTATTTTGCCTTCTTTGGGATAGAGATATCATAAATAAAATAGATCAGCAGAAAAATAATTCCAATCAGCAGAAATATACGCCCGTAATTCCAGAATGTAGTCATGGAAACAAAAGGCAGGTACTTCTGCAGCTGATTGAGCACACCGCGCCCGGACAGGATCAGAAACACAGCAATATAGATCATCGCCACAAAGACCACTGCCAGCGGAAAACTCAGGAAAAACCCAAAGACTCCGCGAAACCGGATCATGCCCTGCATCTTCCCGATCGTTACATGCACTGAACGGAATGCCGCAGCAGCGGATGTGATCAGAACCACCACCGCCGCAATGAACATGGTATCATTGGTATTCCTGGCAACGTATCCAAGAAATGCTGCAACCGCCTCGTAAGTGTCTTCCGTCATAACGTTCTTTGCATTGTTGAGAAGCCGGATCAGGAAAGAGTACCGTGTACCCAGCAGTGTATACAATACGATAATCAGTGGAAAGAACGTCAATGTGAGGTAATACGTTTCCGCTGCCGCAATGTTCGGGATCCGATACTTTACATAGATATCGATATACTCTTTTAACAAGCTTTCCGAATAGGATTGCTTGATGCGGTCAATTACTTTCATAAGCACATTATCAAAAAAGACGGCTCATAGTTAAACGAGCCGTCTTTTAAAATTGTTCCTTATTTGGAATTGAAGATCTTGAAAATGCTGTCGAACGGATCATCGTCGCCGGATTCTCCGCCGTCAACGACTGGCTCAACCGGGATTTCCTCGGAAACGGCAGGCTTTACGCTGGGAGACGGATTCTGTGCAGCGGGAGCAGAATAAGCAGGAGCAGGAGCCGGTTCTACCTTCGGAGCAGAAACATGTACCTGAGGTGCTTCCTTCTCTTTTGCTGCTTCAAAAGAAGCGGTGGGTGCACTGTCAAAGCCAGTAGCAATAACAGTCACACGAATCTCATCCTGAAGGGAATCATCAAACGTTGCACCAAAGATGATATTGGCATCGGGATGAGCTGCTTCC